>Ga0307489_10000014_pt1 | contig 90905 bp, 84 predicted proteins | sample SB12metaG_FD_202247 | JGI IMG/M metagenome (GOLD analysis project Ga0307489, IMG submission 202247) | Sea-ice brine microbial communities from Beaufort Sea near Barrow, Alaska, United States - SB 1.2 | ecosystem: Environmental > Aquatic > Marine > Coastal | place: USA: Alaska | collected... | reverse complement strand
AGGCGCATTATAGAGACCACATCGATAAGCGCAACCCTTATTTGCAAATATCTGTTCAAGCGAACAATTTATGGACAACTTGCTTAGACTAGCACCACCTTGCTGGTTTTTAATCCAGTATTTATCCACCTCCAAGCTAATTAGTTGGCGAATATGTAATAAATGAGTAACATGGCTTTGCCTCTTATTTTTATAAACATACAATCTTTAGGTAGATACATGAAATCATCCAATACAATAAATATAATTCTTGCCGTTATTCTTGCCGCTGTGGGCTTCTTTGTTTTGCCCTTACTCGCCCCAACCCTTGATCCTGGCTTGGCTTTAGCCGTAGGTATCCTGTTAGGTGGTATTTTAATTCCAGTCCTTTGTTCATTAACTAGCAATAGTTCTACCACTACAAGTGAGCCTATCGACGATCAGGACAGCAAAACACTTTATGTAGGTAATCTTCCCTATCGGGCAAACGAACAGGCTGTTCAGGAACACTTTGAACTTCAGGGTCAGGTGCATTCCGTTCGTTTGATGAAGGATCGTCGTACCGGTAAACGCAAAGGTTATGGCTTTGTAGAAATGAGTGCCGCTGGTGCAGAAAAAGCCATCCAAAATTTGAACGATTCTGAATTCCAAGAGCGTACACTTAAAGTCCGCATGGCCAAGGATAAAGTAGACGAAGAGTAAGTACTTATATAGTGCAGATTCAATCCTGCGATATAATAGTATAGCAAAACCGATAAATCTGGTTTATCGGTTTTTTTATGGCAAAAAAAACCGCTTAACTAACAAGCGGTTTTCAATTTTTTGCTGAATGGTTTTATCCCTACAGCACCGATACTAAGGCGCTGGCTAAAGCATCAACATTTCCCCGGCTGATCCCGGCAATATTCACCCGACTTGAACCAACAAAGTAGACACTGTGTTCATCACGCATTCGTTGTACTTGCTCAGGAGAAATACACAAGTAAGAAAACATGCCTTTTTGCTCATTCACAAAGCCAAAGTCCATTGGCGCACCTTTCTCCGCCAGTTTATCTACCAGCAGAGCCCGTAAACTCTTCATACGCGTACGCATTGCTTCCACTTCTACCATCCATTCATTACGCAATGTCTCATCGCCCAGGATAATATCAACCAACGCACCACCATATGAAGGAGGCATTGAGTATATACCGCGGGCAATATACTGAATTTGAGTTTGAATTGCTTTACGAGTTTGTGTATTGGCCGTAATCATTGCAGCCAACCCCACTCGCTCTCTATATAAGCCAAAGTTTTTTGAACATGAGGCTGCAACAACCACTTCCGGCAGATTATCAACCAGGAGGCGCAATCCAAAAGCGTCTTGCTCTAATCCGTCACCAAAACCTTGATAGGCAACATCTATAAAAGGAATAAAACCTGTTTTTTGGGCCATTTCCAGAACAGTCTGCCATTGCGCCGGGGTTAAGTCAGCTCCCGTTGGGTTATGGCAGCATCCATGGAGCAATACCACGTCACCGGATTTCACCTGAGATAATGTTTCGACCATACCCTCGAAGTTAATGCTGGCATCAGCTTTATTAAAGTAGGGATAGGTTTCTATCTTAAGGCCAGCATTACCGATCAAAGGAATATGATTGGCCCAGGTAGGATCGCTTACCCACACGGTGAGATCTCCATTACAACGCTTAAGCAGTTCAGCCAAAATACGCAAGGCACCGCAACCACCTGGAGCCTGAACCGCTGCAACGCGATCTTCAAGTAGTACTTTACTGCCTTTACCCAATAACAATTGCAGCATGCCATCAATATAACCGGGCACACCTTGGGGAGTGATATAGGTTTTCGAGTCTTCTTTAGCCAGTAGTATCTGTTGGGCTTTTGCCACAGAAGAAAGGATTGGTGTATGCCCTTGTTCGTTTTTGTAGACACCCACACCTAAATCAATTTTTGCAGGATTCGGATCAGCTTTGTAGGCGATGGATAGTCCCAAAATTGGATCGGCTGGCAATTGCGGCAGTACTTCAAACATGTTGTTCCTCGGGAAATAGTAATGTGCTAGCTAAATGGCAATCATTATGCCATTTAAAGGATATTTTTCGAACTTAAATTGCTGCTATTTTATATCAAAATTGTAGTCTTGCTGAGCGATGCATAGTCCGCAACGATCAAATGTCCGCTCTTGCCAAGTAACTCGTTGTTTTTGGTCTATCAATAATAAGGTTGATGCACGGGTACCATAGTCTGGACTTTGAATGAAAATTGAAGACAATTTACGCTCCCATTCTAAAGACACCCCGGTTTGGGGCAAGTCCTCGTCCCTCCCTTGCGTATCATCCTTGAGCAAAGAAAAAAGGTGTTCAGGCTCAAGACCATGTCTATCTACGCAATAGTCCGCCAGTAGTTTCATGCCACTGGCGGTTTTTGGCCAAGGGCTATTTAAACTGGCGTTAGATAACCCATACACCCCAGTGGTCAAACATTGCGTCTGTCTATTGTGGTTATTATACACTTGCAAGCTATGCCATTGGCCAAACAATAGATTAAAGCCGTTGTACTGGTCAGTCCCTTGCTTTAAGGTTTGCAGATACTGTTTTTCACTCATTGATTGTGTTAAATAATCACTGACCAGTTTCCCCCTAGTCGGTGCCCACTGGTTGATATAATTAGGATCTCGAATATTCGTTAGGGCAGCAATCTGCCCTTGGCGATTCATCCCCATCCAGCTGCCTCCAGCCTGCTCATCCTTGCCAGCGAGCATGTTAGGGTATTCATCCCAAAAACAGGATTTAGCGGTAGGACGTCCATAAAACTCATCGCGATTCGCGGCAATAATCAAGGGGTAAGCCTGATGTTGATTAACGGCAATAAAGAGAATACACATTATCCTTACCCTTAACGTTACCGTGGTTAGTCATCTGCGGACTGTTCCTCTGCCAGTTGCTGTTGAACATCGACAAATAATTCAGCACTATCATCAAGTAAAGCCGATACGTCTTTGACTGGAAGGATCTGATAAAGCGGGGGCAACAAGGTAGTATCATACTCTGGCCGAGGGCTAAATTCATCACTGTCGAGCAGTGCCATACTCAAAATAGGCAGTAGCAATAATAGGGACAAACTACAGGTGAGAATGTTACGCCTTTTGTTAGTTTGATGAAAAGCAATAAACAGGCTGAACCAAATAAAGGCAAACAGTAGAGTACTAAATACCACAAACTCGATCCAAATCAGGCTTTGAATACCGTTGAGATTGAACGACAGAATCTTTTGCAGCAGATAGAGGCCATACAGGACAAATAAGAAAATCCACATAATATTAAACTGGCTCACTACGCGACTTTCTTTCTTAAACACCTTACCCATCACCGCAAATAATAAAGGCCAGACACTTAACAACGCAATTTGCCCCATTTCTTTGGGCATCATGGTAGCTAACTTATATTCGTCTGCACTGCTTATAAAGCTCGACACCATTAGCAATACCAGGTATCCGATGGTTAATCCTATGGCCAGAGCACTGCTGGATAGCCAACTGAGATCTTCTTCAAGTCGACTTAACGATAATGTGGCGGCCACAGCTTGGCTAGAATTGATCACCCTAAGACGGGTGCGTCCCAATTTGAGTACATCATCACCGTACAGCTCACCGACTTGTGCAAGCTGACCATTTACTTCTGTACCGTTTATCGAGTGACAATCCTGAAATTTCAACACAGCATTATCGGTCTCTTGACTGATACGCAAATGCTCAGAACAGACATAGGGATCATTGAGGCGCAAGTCACAATGGTGATCACGACCTATGGATATTTCGGATTTATCAAACTTGAAATATTTAATCGTCTGATGCTTTCCTGATAATAACTCCAAAACTATTGCCATGAGATCGCCCCCATAAACTGTTCAGTAAATTGCAATGCTGAATCTTTACTCACTCCGGCCAGGGTGAAATGACTCATCAAGCCTTGAGTTTGATGATCCAATGTGGCGCCAATAAACAACACGTCATATAAATCGGCCAATTCTTTATAAGCACGTAAACAAAATGTAGTTTTCATCGTGACATCATGCTGATTGATGATGTTTTTTTGCTGGCATTGATAGTTAGTTACATCCGTTTTGCTGGCTACATTACCCGCTCCAGCTCCAGTGATGCTTTGGCTGTATACACTGTAAAATCTGTGCTGGCCAAAGTGTTCACTGCTTAACCATTCAAATTCTATTTCTAAGCCACCAGTACGTAAGCCATTATGTAAATAAATTTGCTCGTCCAGGCGACAACGATTTTCTACGGACAAGAATAACGCGTCTTGATTGGCACTGTTAGAATCCCCCCAACAAGACAAAAACTGACCTATTCCTGACGGTACTCTGGCCTCCCCTAGCACACTATCTTGCCACACGTCCTCACTTAGGCGGGCGATTAATTGTTGCTGATTGTCGAGCAGTTGCAAGCGAATAGTCGCTTTATATCCTTCTTTAGGGAGGGGGGTTTTATCTTCACCGGCCAACAAGGTTTGCAATTTATTTAAGGGAATTAAAAAACCTATCTGATTCCCTGCCGTAGCAACATTTACCCCTACAACTTGTCCTTCGCTGTTAACCACAGGGCCGCCACTCATACCCGGGTTAATTGAGCCGGTAAAATGAATGCGCTGGTAAAAACTGTTTTTCTTTAAGCCGTTGAACGTTCCAGGAACGACTATCATGCCCAAATCATGAGGATTTCCCAAGGAATAGATCTCTCCACCTTGTTCAGGTAAGGATTCACCAAGCGTAAAAAAATCGGCGTCAGATTGTGGTACGACTTTATTGACTATAGCCAAATCGTTGATCACATCAAAATTAATCAGTTGCAGTTCGCCGGTGCTGCCATCTGCGCCAAGGTATTCCATGCGATATTTTTCCGGAAAGTACACATAGTCAGACACTACATGGTAATTGGTAACCAGGGTGCCTGCTTTATTGATTTGAAATCCTGAGCCTATGGACGATTTATTACCGGAGCCAAGTTCGATAAGCCGGATCTGATAAAGTGCACCTTGATAATGACTGAAAAGATTTTGCGCCGTTTGCTGGCCATGACAAAAGACGCTAAAGAGCGCCAAAAAAAACAACATAGTTCTCAAAATCCAATTTTCCTCATTAAATTATCCTTTGGGCCCGTTCATCTGCAGCAGTTATTCCCCCTCGACAAAGGGTTTTACATAGGGGATCATTCCTATAGTGTAAATTGGACAAGCCAAGAAAGAAATGGGTGATAGTTTAAATACGCCAAAACTGTGTGCAGACTTACCCAGGATAGGTAATGCGCTCAGCCAACAGTTGGGCACAATAGTATTACGCATGCTCGGCTGGAAATTTGTCGGTGAGTTTCCCGCCTATAAAAAAATGATCGTGGCCGTTGCCCCTCATACCTCTAACTGGGATTTTGTCATAGGTATTGCCGTGGCCTTTACTTTGCGTTTGAAAATAAGCTTTTTCGGTAAGGGCAGTTTATTTATTCCTCCTTTTGATCTATTACTCCGGCGTTGGGGAGGCATCCCCATCGAAAGGTCGAAATCACAAGGCGTGGTCGAGCAGATGGTCCAAAAAATACGCACCGCAGAGCAGATAATACTCTGCCTTGCCCCCGAAGGAACGCGCAGCAAGCAAGAAAACTGGAAGACAGGCTTTTTGCACATAGCCCATAAAGCTGACATACCCGTTTTTTTAGTGGCTTTTGATTATAAGAAAAAACAAATTGAATTAGGCCCGGCACGTAAAATAAGCGACGATATACAGACTGAGCTAAATCAAATTTATCGGCATTATGCCTCCGTTCAGGGTAAATACCCTGCTAACGTAGCGACCAATATTATAGTACCCAAACACGGAGACAACGATTGAAAAAGCAAGGCTTCACCACACGGTTAGTACACGCAGATCGCCTGATTAATAAACCGCAAAATGGTGCCGTGCACCAGGCAACTGATAATTCAGTACTATTTGAATTTGATAGCGCTCAGGATTTAGTTGATGTATTTCAAGGTAAACAGCCCGGGCATGTATACAGCCGCTCTTCGTCTGCATCAACTGTAGCTTTACAAAACATACTGGTTAATTTGGAAGGAGGCGTCGGTGCCATTACCTTTGCCACGGGTATGGCAGCGATAAGCGCAACATTATTAAGCCTGTTGCAAGCTGGGGATCACGTCATCATGAGCCGGTTTTTGTTTGGCAACACCAGTAGCCTGTCCAAAACCCTGCAGGGTTTAGGTATACAGGTTAGTTTTGTTGATGTGACTGATATTAAAGCAGTCGAAGCTGCCGTAACAGCCAATACCAAGATCGTATACGCAGAAACCATTGCCAATCCTGTCACTCAGGTTGCGGATTTGCGGGCCATTGGCCAGCTATGCGCCCAAAGGGATATAGTGTTTATTGTCGACAACACCATGACTCCGGCAAATATATTCTCACCCAAGAGTGTGCAGGCTTCTTTGACCATTGCCTCTTTAACCAAATATGTGGCCGGACATGGCAGTGTATTAGGAGGGGTAGTAATAGATACAGGACTGTTTAATTGGCCGAGCTTTACCAATATTTTGCCTTTGTATCGCACTGCCGATAAACAACAATGGGGCTTAACCCAAATAAGAAAACGAGGGTTGCGTGATATGGGGGCGACGCTCGCCCCGAGCTCAGCTCATGCCATATCCCTTGGACTGGAAACTATGGTACTGAGGGTCGAACGTATCTGTGACAACGCTATGCGACTCGCCTCCTATTTACATAACCATAAACAAGTTAAAAACGTTTATTACCCGGGCCTGGCAGATCATCCTCAGCACTTCTTAGCCAGAGAGTTATTTTCCGGTTATGGCGGTATTGTCAGTATCGATCTCGAGGATGATATAGACCCTTTGGCTTTCCTCAATATGCTACAACTGGTGATTTGTGCAACCCATTTGGGAGACACTCGCACCCTGGGTTTACCGGTGGCGCAAACGATATATTTTGAAAACACCCCTGAGCAACGAGCCGAGATGGGTGTCAGTGATAACATGTTACGTTTCTCTATTGGTATAGAAGATATGGATGACATAGTGGCAGATTTTTCCCAGGCATTTGCGCACTTCGCCTAATAACCCTGAACAAAACGCGGAATATAGCACTCACGGATAGAGTGCCAATCCTGAAGTTAACCCACCTTAATTAACCTTATAACTGGTGGTAATTTCAACGTTACCGGCTAACATTAACATTACTGAACAGTATTTTTGCGCGGATAAATTTACTGCTCGGGCAACATGTTTATCACCTAAATCTTGCCCCTCAAGTTCAAAATGGGCGTGGATCGAGCGAAAAACTCGAGGCGCTGTATCGACTCGCTCACCCGTTAATTCACATTTGCAACCACTTACCTGCTGACGCGCTTTTTTCAATATTTCCACTACATCAATTGACGAACAGGTTCCCACTGACAGCAATACCGCTTCCATGGGAGTAAGGCAGTTACCATCCCCGTCTAACGCCAGTTTATGGCCCGTGTCAGTTTCTCCGCTAAAACGCATGCCATCTTGCCAATTCACTGTTGCTTTCATTAATACTCCGCTACTTTCTTACGTCTGATGATTAAACCGCTATTTAAGTAAGGTCACTTTACTCTTATCCAGCAAGATACGCTTTTGTTTATATAAGGCCCCAAGGGCTTTTTTATACACACTTTTACTAACATTAAAACGTTGTGAAATTTCGTCAGCCGGGCTCTTGTCAGTCAGGGTAGACAACCCATCGTGGGCGAGCAGATCATCAATTATCAGTTCAGCCAGATCCTTACGGGCACTCTCATCATGGAATTGGAAGCACAGGTCAATTTTGTTATCTTCCCGTATATTTTTGATAAAACCTTTGACACGCTGACCAGTCCTTAACGGCTTAAAGACTTCATCCTTAAACACAAGACCTAAATGGGAACCATTGATCACTGCTTTGTAGCCCATTTCGCTATGACCACCTATCAATAACTCTACCGCTTGCCTGGGAACAAAATCAGTGCCGTCTTCTATCAGAAAATCCCGTAAACGTGTGGATGCGGCCACTCGACCAGTTTCATCGTCATAAAACACATACACTACATATGACACGCCTTCTGCCATAGGAAAATCTTGCTCACTATAGGGCACTAATAAATCTTTTTCCAAACCCCAGTCCAGGAAAGCGCCCACGTTATTCACGCTTACTACTCGTAAAAAAGCACATTCATCGACCTGTGCCAGAGGTTTTTTAGTCGTAGCAATGATCCTGCCGTCACTGTCGTGGTACACAAAAGCTGTCACCCTGTCACCCATTTTACAATCCCGGGGTGCAGATTTGCTGGGTAACAAGATTGGCCCGCCATCACCACCGTCGAGATAAAAGCCAAATGGGACCTCGTTAACCACCTCAAGTGTATTAAATTTTCCGATCTGTAACATAACGTCTAGCGGTCTCTATAAATAGAAATAATGGGTTATTGTAACCGATATCCAGAGTGTCAACACGTCAAGCTAAAAAATAAATAAAGTCACTAAAGATAGTTAAGTGGCACAATAAATTCGTGGCATAATATTGGTCCTACCTACAACCTTTTTGCCAACTTTGGCTTCGAGTATCATTGATACTTATTCTATTTTTAAAGGGCGGATACCTGCCTGTTGATAAAGTGATAGGTACAGGATACTGAGGAGCTGTGGTTGATCAGTTCAAGCAAAGAGATAGGCCCATTATCGAACTTGACGGCAGGCCCTTGGGTAATGGTAGGTTGGGTATATGCCCAGACACTTTTCACCGAACATAAATATACCGACTAAAATACAGGACGTCATTTAATCACTATGTCTCGACCAACCACTATTACTGTTGACCTACAGGCCATCAAGGCCAACTGTTCATTTGCCCAGTCATTGGCAGAAAATACAAAAGTGATGGCTGTTATCAAGGCCGATGCTTATGGTCACGGCGCCATAGCCATTGCTCATGCCTTAGCTTCCCAGATTGAACTATTTACAGTCTCTTGCCTCGAAGAAGCGTTAAATTTACGTAGCCAAGGCATAAAGACCCCGATACTTTTATTGGAAGGTTGTTTTAGCCAGCTTGAACTTATTGCGGCGGCGAATAACGCTTTACAAGTGGTCATCCATAATCACCAACAACTAACCCAACTTGTTGAGGCGAACATCTCTGTACCTCTGACTGTGTGGCTGAAAATTGACTCCGGCATGCACCGCTTGGGTATTTCAGGCAATGACTGTATGGCGTTTTACCAGAAATTAAGACAAGTGGCCAATGTCAAAAATATCGTCTTGATGACCCATCTGGCCAGCGCAGATCAGCCACAAAATACGATGACCGACCGGCAACTAACTTACTTTAAACACTCTATTGAAAAAACGCTAAAGCTGTACCCACAAACCCAACAAAGCATTGCCAATTCAGCGGCACTGATGGCCTGGCCCCAAAGCCACGCCGACTGGGCTCGACCAGGGATCATGTTGTATGGCATCAGCCCGTTTGCACAACCCCACCATAACGAGACTTATCTGGTACCTGCCATGACCTTTAGCTCCAAAGTCATTGCTCTGAGGCAAATCGACAGCGGTGAAGCGGTAGGTTATGGCAATACCTGGGTGGCAGCACAACCTTCGGTGATCGCCACAGTGGCAGTGGGTTATGGCGATGGTTACCCACGAGGAGCCAGAAACGGTACACCTGTGCTGGTCAATGGCCAGCGCGCACAACTGGCCGGTAGGGTATCGATGGATATGATCAGCCTGGATGTCACCCAGATAGACGGGGTAAATATCGGTGATGACGTTGAATTATGGGGAAAAAAACTACCAGTAAACGAGGTGGCGAAGTGGGCTGACACCATAGGCTACGAGCTGGTCACTCGCATGCCAACCCGAGCGCGGCGTATTTATACCGACTGATTTGTATTTATTCATTACTTACATTAACGCTGGGCAACGATCACCGCACGCAGAGGGGCGGGATATCCCTCAATGGTTTTAGTGGGATCATTGGGGTCAAGGAAATCAACCAGGGATTGACTGTCCATCCACGCAGTGGTGCGCTGCTCTTCGATAGTTGTAGCCGCCACATCCACGACCCGAATATTTTTAAACCCTACCCGGGTCATCCATACGACTAATGCAGCGGTACTGGGCAAAAACCACACATTACGCATTTGCGCATAACGTTCACCAGCCATTAGTACACAGTTTTCATCCCCTGGTACAACCAAGGTTTCAAGTATCAATTCTCCCCCTTGGCGCAATTGGTTTTTCAATTGATACAGGAAGTCGATAGGGCTTTTACGATGATAGAGCACCCCCATGGAAAACACAGTGTCAAAAGCGTTAAGCTCAGGTAGTTGTTCGACCCCTATGGGTAACAGGTGGATACGTGGATCAGGATTAAAATGTTTAATTGCCTGAAACTGCATCAAAAATAGTTGCGAAGGATCGACGCCAACCACCATACTGGCGTTTTCACCCAGCATGCGCCACATGTGATAACCACTGCCACACCCCACATCTAATACGTATCGATTGTGTAACGATTGAATGTGTGGCAACACCCTTTGCCACTTCCAATCCGAACGCCATTCTGTGTCTAGATGAATACCATGGATATAAAATGGGCCCTTGCGCCAGGGCATAAATTGTTTAAGTAACCCGCTTATCTGTCTTTGGGTATAATCATCAATATCATCGGCTATACCCAGTTCGACATTATCCTGCAAATTAATACTTGAGGGCTCTGTCTGGGGCAACTTATCTAACAGTTTACGCCACTTATTAAAGTCCCCGTGAAGCTGCTTTTTTTGCCAACTGGCTATCTGCCCAGGCAAAACTTCAAGCCAATGACTAAGAGGGGAATCGGCGATTTGTTGATAGAAATGATTAAACCAGTTCATGGCCATAAGTTGTTGCCTAATTGATACTACTTGTAGATAAAATTATTATTTTATGGCGACCAGCGAAGCGAAATTAAAACATTGGAACCATAGCACTACTTCGCTAAATCCAGCGTCCAACAGCCGGGATTTATGAGCCTCAAATGTCTCACCGCGCAGCACATTTTCCAGTGACTCCCGTTTCTGGCTAATTTCCAGTTCGCTGTAACCATTTCTGCGCTTAAATTCATGATGCAAATCGATTAACAGCTCGTTACCTTGTACTGAGCCATGTTGGAGTTTTTCTGACAATATCAGGATCCCCCCCGAGTTTAACCCCCTATAGATACTTTGGATAATATGTTGACGTTGTTCAAGAGGAATAAATTGCAAAGTGAAATTCATAACCACGCTAGACGCATTGTCAATGGTAACATTTTGCAAATCATCACAAATCACCTCTGCCGGTGTCTTGGATTTAAATGCCTGTAAATGCAAGCGACAGCGCTCGACCATGGCAACTGAATTATCGACGGCGATAATCCTGCAATTCTCGGCCTGGATATACCTCCCCGCCGCCAGGCTTACCGCTCCAAGAGCACAACCCAAATCATATATTAAACTATTGTCTGTGGCATATCGCCCCGTCAGCTGACCGATAGCGTCGACAATGGTGCTATATCCCGGAACTGACCGCTGGATCATATCGGGGAAGACTTCAGCTACCGAATCATCGAAACGAAAGCCATCCACTTGCTGTAGTGGCTGAGAATAGATAGCGTCTTTACGTGTTTGCATATAATGATGAGCCTAATTTACACAATGTTCTAATTCTACCTGCATGCCCAGAAGCGATCAATTTCCTTTAGCTTAAGTTTGCCTCTCAGGGGTTACCATATCTTACAATTCTTATTGGCTAAAAATAGATATTGCATTAATATCTTCATTAATCACGATTAAAGCATTAGGCTTATGCTATATATATAAACAATAAATACACAAAGGCGTTTTAATGGCACGATTTTTAATCGCAGACGATCATCCACTATTTCGTGAAGCATTAGTTGGCGCATTAGAACCTCTGTTTGAAGATGCACAGATTGTGCAGGCCGATTCTCTGGATTCAAGCTTAATTTGCCTGGAGCAATATTCGGACATAGATTTAATCCTGTTAGACTTACACATGCCCGGGTGTGAAAATTTTTACGGTTTAATTCGCATTACACAGGACTACCCGAATGTGCCCGTTGTGGTTATCTCTGCTACCGATTCAATTGAAGTTATATCCTATGTGATGAATTTTGGAGCCAAGGGGTTTATTCCTAAGTCCACATCGACTCAATTGATCGCTGAGGCCTTACTGACCGTTATAGATGGTAAAACATGGCTACCTGATAAGCTGCGAGAAAAAATCGCCAGCATAGATAACGAGGGATTGAGTCTGGCACAAAAGCTCGCCGAGCTAACCCCTAAGCAATTCCAGGTATTAAAACTTGTCCAAAAAGGACTTTTGAACAAACAAATTGCCCATAAACTTAATGTCACTGAGGCAACAGTGAAAGCCCATATTAGTGCGATGTTTCGTAAACTAGACGTGAATACCCGCACACAGGCAGTGCTGATACTTAATCAATTACAACTTGAAGACTAAGGCCCTCTATTTCATTGACAGGTTAATGGCATTACATTGGCATAAACCTGTCAGTCTAGGTTGGCGTTTCTTGCGCAGTTTGCTTATTTAAGTTAAGTGGCAAATCGTCTATTAATCTTTGGTTAAATGAATGAAAACGCTGCAGGGCACTAATTAGATCAGGGGTATGAACTTCTCCCATCTGATTTATTAGGCCATTGATTAAATTTTCGTATTGCTCTGTACTTTGTAAGGTTTGGCTTGATTGCTCAATGACATCCAACATTTTATCCAAATAATGGGCCACCGGTTTTACTACTTTAATCGGATCGCCCCGAGGATCATCTTCACTAAAGTGCGATACCGACTCATAAGTTTGAATCGATTGTGACTGCTCAACCCTCGTCAACTGCAAAGCAAAACCGGTTAACTCCTTTTCGTCAAAACCAAATTCCAGAGCTTGCTTAAACGCGGACTCAATATCACCATTAAAAAACTCATCGGCCAACCCATTAGCGTCAGTCACCAGTTTACCGATAGCCGCTACTTCGTCTTCGCCTAACTGCCCGGTAATTGAAAACGAAAACGCGCTGCTTTCAAAATGCTGGTAGATTTGGGTAACAGGCACATTAGCCTTTGTTTGCCCCTGTTGATCTGCTTTATCTGGCAAGTCTCTGCTGTGTGCAGCGTCGTATGACTGGACTGTGGTTACTGCGTCAATATCCAGTTGGACTAGCCCTTGTGTTGCATCCGATTGAGGGCGCACAACAGGCTGTTGATATATACTTTGCCTGTTACTTTCAACCCGTGTCTGGCTGTTTACTTCAAACACATCGAAATTTTCGAAACGAATGTTGACTTTATCTCCATCCCGGGTATGAATACTCAGCTCGCCTGAATCACTGCGCTGATAGCTGGCTTGCTGGCTTATTTGTACTTTTTGCGTCTGTTGAGTCTGGGGGATGGCTACCTGGCTCAATATTTCATTCTGCAGTTTTTGCAAGCCTTGCTCAATAGCATTGCGGCTGCTGACAATGCCAGTCTTAATCTCATCATTCATTATGCCCCCCAGGTCCTTTTCGGCCATGGCGACGCCCTTAAGTACGCCAGAGCGTACTTGCTCAAATAGCGATGTCAGGGCCTGATCATCCGCCCCTTTATTTTGGGCATGTTTAATCGCACCGCCGGCAAATTTCAGTACATTGCGAGCGATTTCCTCGAAATCAAATAAGTTTTTTTTCGGCTTATCAGTTTCTTCTTTGGGGATAGGAAGTTTCGCGTGTTGCTGATCGATAGCCAAATTATGGTTAAGTGCGTTGGTAAATATTCGGGCACCCACGACTATATTCGAGCTGAATTTGCTCAGAAGTGACACTTCGAGGCCCTGTACGTCAGCAAACTGATGCAATCCAGAATCCCTAAGCTGATTCTGAATACTGTTTTTTGCGCCTAAATTTTTGGGGTTTTCATTCATAAAGGCTTTAAGTTCATTAATGTTCATAACGTGTCCCTCACGATTCTCATTGGTAACCTCATTAGGTTATCGGCGGCTCGGTGATTAAATTTAGTGCAAGGTTACTTTTACTTTGTATAAAACTAATATTGCAGATCCGAGGAAAACACTTAAAATCCCGCGCCATAATCCAAACCAAGACTGGAGCTATATTATGCGACCAACCGAAATTGACCCCGCCGAATATTCACAACAATTGCAGGATAAGGTTGCGCAGATAAAAGAAGCGTTTCAGGAGTTACATACGCCACAATTAGAAGTGTTTCAATCCGCACCATTACATTACCGCATGCGGGCTGAGTTTCGTATATGGCACGATGGCGAAGAGCTGGATCATGTAATGTTTGATCAAGCCAGCGGTGAAAAATACCGTGTCACCAACTTTCCGCCAGCCAGTCAGCTAATTAACCAGGTAATGGCAAAACTGCTGAAACTGTTAAAATACAATAAAATATTGCGCAGAAAACTCTTTCAGGTAGATTATTTAAGTAGTCTCAATGAGGAAATTATTGTCACCCTGATCTACCACAGGCCATTAGACAACGACTGGCTATTGGCTATGTCCGAAGTGCGGGACCAGCTCAGAAAAGAGTTTACTATTGATATCATAGGGCGCTCCAAAAAGCAGAAAGTGTTACTCGACAGAGATCACCTCATCGAACAATTGCCGGTGAATGACAGAATTTACCAGTTCAAACAAATCGAAAACAGCTTTACCCAGCCCAATGCCGGCGTCAATAGTAAGATGGTAGAGTGGGCACTTGATGTAACTAAAAATAGCACAGGGGATTTACTCGAATTATATTGCGGAGCAGGAAATTTCAGTTTACCCCTGGCGCAAAATTTTAATCAGGTATTAGCCACCGAAATATCGAAATCCTCTGTTGCCGCAGCTCAGGTTAATCTGCGCCTGAATAAGATAGATAATGTCACTATTTTACGTATGTCCAGCGAAGAGTTTGTGCAGGCGTTAAATCAAGAACGTACTTTCAGGCGTCTGGCTGACGTAGATCTTAGTCAGTACCATTGTCAGACTGTGTTGGTTGATCCGCCTCGCTCCGGACTGGATGACGATACATTAAGTATGGTGCAAAACTATCAAAATATTATGTATATATCCTGCAATCCGCAGACACTTAAGGATAATTTAGCGACGCTTCAAAAGACTCACACTATCCGACGTTTTGCGATGTTCGATCAATTTCCATACACGCACCATGTAGAATGTGGCGTATATTTACATAGACATTAATGCCGCTTCTTTTGCACCATTGGCAATAAAACGCAGTTGCATTTTAACCCGCTGCGCTAATAATGCTTGTTGTTCGATGCCCGTATCCAAGGCTTCAGCACCGGCACTAAAAACCAGCTTAACCATGGCTTCCGCTTGCAAGTTCGCATATTGGAAGGGCAAGCCCGTGGTTATTATGGTGTAATCCGTCAATTCCACGATGAAATGCTGAATTTCCCTTAACACTGCTGCCCGAAAAGCCAGGGATGTTCCTGTATGCTCCCGCAACAGCAAACGGAATACGTTACTGTTAGCACTGATGAATTCCATAAAAGTATCCACGGAGGTATTAATAACACCTCCGCCAGAGGCGATACGCAACCGAGCTTGGCGCATTAGCTGACGCAAAGTCAATCCCGCTTCATCTACCAGGGTCAAGCCAAGCTCATCAATATCTTTAAAATGGCGATAAAAAGACGTTGGCGCGATCCCGGCTGCCCGGGCTATTTCACGTAAACTGACACTGGAAAGGCTTCTTCTTTCATCGAGCAAGCAAAAAGTGGCGTCGATGATAGTTCGGCGGGTTTTTAATTTTTGCGCTTGGCGATTCAACCTAACTCCGAATTTAACTGAGGAATAACCCTTATAATAGCCCGAATGACGACAAACAAACACTGTACCTTTGGCAAATCAAGTGACAAATAACTTGCCAAATGTAAGCCAAATAGATAGATTAGCTTACAAGTGTAAGCTCAATAAAGTTATCCCTTGTTGCTAATGAAAAAACCTCGTCTCATACTCACCAATGTTCTGGTATTTGTCGTTACCGGCCTTATCGCATTGCTGGCCGTACCCTATGTGGCTTTTACCCAGGGTTTCGATACTGTCGAAATCATTTCTTGTATAGTACTGGTGTATTTCTCCGGTATGTCTATTACCGCTGGCTACCACAGGTTATGGGCCCACAAAGCTTATGAAGCAAATGGTTTGGTAAAAGTTGTCCTTGCCATCGGTGGTGCAATGGCGCTACAAAACAGTATTTTGCACTGGACCTCTGATCATCGAGTACATCATAAACATGTCGATAACAATGATAAAGACCCCTACTCGGCACAAAAGGGATTCTGGTATTCTCATATGGGCTGGATGTTGCGAGAGTATCAGACCCGTAACTACAGCGATTACAGCAACTGCCGGGATTTACAAAAAGATAAAATAGTCATGTGGCAGCATAAATATTACCTGCCTATTATGTTGACAGCTAATTTTGGCATTCCCTTGCTCTTAGGCTGGCTCAATAGTGATCTGTGGGGCATGTTATTACTCGCGGGATTCTTTCGTTTAGTGGTGGTTCATCACGTAACTTTCTTTATCAACTCTTTGGCTCATATGTGGGGGCATCAACCTTACACAGACAAAAACTCAGCGAAAGACAACGGTATCCTAGCTTTCTTTACTTTTGGTGAGGGTTACCACAACTACCATCATATATTTGAATACGACTACCGTAACGGCATAAAGTGGTGGCAATTTGACCCCACCAAGTGGTTGATCAGAGGATTAGCCTGTATTGGTTGGACAAAAAATTTACGGCGCTGCCCCGAAGAGCGTATTGAAAAAGCGAAAATAGCCATGCAGCTGCAACACGCCCAAGCAAAGCTTGCCGTGCTGCCTAATGCCGAAGAGATATTGCATGGCCTGCAACAGGAGTATGATGTGATCGTGCAAAAAATGGCAGAATTTTACGCCACAAAAAAACGCTTGATGGACATTCGCAAACAAAATATTCAGCGCAGCTATGAAAGACTTGAACTTGATTTCAAATACAAAGAATTAAAATACAACCTTGAACTGAAAAAGCAAAAATGGCTCATCTTATACCAGGTCAAGTATCAGGTGGCCTGACATACTCCTTTAGCAACAGTTCACCCTTAGGCCGCTAACAATTGCATTAATTTTTGCCCACAAAAACATTAATCTGTTGTATTACAGCGGCTAGAGACTACTATATTTGTGCTGATTTTTTGCCTAACCTTCCCAAGCAGATTATTCAGAGGCTCCTGCCCGGAATGCGAACAAACCATGGGATGATGCCTTGGATCCCAGACTGCGAAGCTGGTTGGCAATGAGTGAAAAACAGTTTTTGATGAGTAAAAGGTGGCTGTTTTTCCCATGACTCTCTGTTATCCGGGCCAGAGTAGCAGCGGCGATTTAGCACCTCATAAAAAATTCGCGCCTATATGTCATGGGCGCCTTATATAATCCATGACAATAAAGCATAGATTATTAATCGACCAGTATACCCAGCGTTATTATTTTAAAGACAATACAACCCTCACCCAATGAGTTAAAACTGGCGGCCCATAGAAAGTTGCCAGTGTCTTAAATAAGGTGCTAACTTTTTAGTATCCAGGATAATAAAGATGAGTAACTTGATGCGCACTGGTTCTTTAATTTTATAAATATGACTGAAAAAATATATCCACACGCCATGCAAGAACGGTAAGGTAAAACTCGCTGTTCGAACCAGCCTCAGGGCAATTTTTATCTGCGCATCTTACCGACGTTAAAGCAGTCCCCCCCAGGGACAGGAAATATTTGATCGCAGTAGCCGATACCTCGCAGCACAGATCCCAAAGCGGATAATGGGCTATCTGAACATCACCTTAATGTGGGGAAATCAGCTCGGGGTTATCCTGATTTGTTATCGTTAGTGGACCTGAGCCAGATTTATCAAAGTGAAATCAAGTTTGGTGAGCTGACACATACCCACACTATAGAATGAAAAATAGCGTACAAAATCTCCTATTAACTGCACGTGATACCGACGTGCCATTTTTTACCTTATAGGGCGCGAACAAACCAGGCCTCTATTTGGATGAACTTAAAAACGGGTATTACATAAAGGGTTTTATGTGGACTAAATACCATCACCAAATTCATGTAATCCACATTCACGCTTCATACCAAAGAAGCGCGTATCTTGTTCACTCATCCCTTCTTGTAAGGAGCGAGTAGTATGCCAATCGCCGATTGAGACATAACCCTGCTCCCATAGTGGGTGGTATGGAAGATCATGTTCTTTAAGATAGTAGTGAATATCCTTATTACTCCAATCTATGATGGGATAAATCTTAAACTGCTTATCTAAACGCTGCACCACAGGTAATGTTTCACGTTCATCTGACTGTGAACGTCTTAAACCGGCAAACCAAGTCTTGGCTTCTAAGTCTTGTAATGCCTTTTGCATAGGAGCCACTTTGTTCATGCGGTTATATTTTTCGATGCCTTTTATACCCTGCTCCCACAATTTTCCATAACGGGCTTCCTGCCAGGCCGGTGTCAGTTCATCGCGATAGACCTGCAAATTCAGTTTTAACTTGGCTGCCAGGGTGTCCACAAACTGGTAGGTTTCGGGAAACAAATACCCGGTATCTGTCAATACCACCGGGATATCCGGGTACTGCTGCACAAGTAAATGCAGCATCACTGCCGCTTGAGCGCCAAAACTGGATGACAACACAAAATTTGCAGGTAAATGTTCTAAGGCCCAGGCGACCCTTTGCTGGGCAGATTGCTCTTCCAAATCTACATTTATCTGAGCAAGTTGGTCCTGTGTAAACAAAATATTTTTTGGTCTATAAAAAGCTGTATTAGATTGCATAGTCAGGGTCGTCATAAAAATCTTTTGCTGAATTTATCACCGGTTTCACCACCTCTGCGCGGATCATATAGTCACCAAAAGCCTCATTTTCTTTACGTCCATTTGCCCATTTACCGATTAAACTATCTAATTCTCGAAGTATTTCTTTTTCATCAATATTCTCCCTGTACATCTTGGGAATACGGGTACCTTGACGATTACCACCTATGTGCAGATTGTATTTTCCCGGACCTTTTCCAACCAAACCGACTTCAGCCAACATTGCACGACCACAGCCATTAGGACATCCGGTAACACGAAATATCAAACTTTCATTGGCCAGGCCATGCTTGTCTAGGATCTTTTCCAGTTCAGTTACTGCATCGGGTAAATAGCGTTCAGCTTCAGCCATGGCAAGGGGGCAAGTTGGAAATGCCACACAGGCCATGGAATCTTTACGTTGCTGGCTCAGCTGATCTGGGATCAAGCCATGCTCACGGGCAAGAGCTTCAATTTTTGCTTTATCCTGTTCGGCGACACCTGCCACAATAAGGTTTTGATTGGCGGTTAAGCGCAAATCGCCTTTATGAATTTTGGCTATTTCGGCACATCCTGTTTTCAAGGTCTTGCCCGGGTAATCCAAAATACGACCATTTTCGATAAACAGGCTTAGGTGGTGCAAGCCATCAATGCCTTCAACCCAACCAATACGATCACCACGGGTAGTAAATTCATAAGCACGGCTTGGGGCAAACTTCACATCCGCCCGTTTCTCCACCTCCGCTTTAAAGGTCTCAACTCCCACGCGCTCAAGGGTATATTTGGTCTTGGCGTTCTTGCGATTAACCCGGTTGCCCCAGTCACGTTGAGTTGTCACCACAGCCGTGGCAACGGCCAGAGTATTATCCAGCGTAATAAAGCCAAAGTCGTCGGCCTTGCGCGGAAAGGTAGTATGATCACCGTGAGTCATTGCCAGACCACCACCGACTAAAACATTGAAACCAATCAGTTTTCCACCCTCTGAAATGGCCACAAAATTCAAGTCATTGGCATGGACATCAATATCATTTTGGGGAGGGATCACCACAGTCGTTTTGAATTTACGGGGTAAATAATTATTGCCTAAGATAGGCTCTTCTTCTGTGGTTTCTAACTTTTCACCATCTAGCCAGATTTCTGCATAAGCACGGCTTTTTGGCAGTAGATGTTCGCTAATTTTTTGCGCCCATTCATAAGCCTGCTGATGGACTTCTGACTCTATTGGATTAGAAGTACAAAGCACATTACGGTTTACATCACCGGCGGTGGCAATAGAATCAATTCCCACCTTGTTAAGTGTTTGGTGCATCAGTTTCATATGTGGCTTTAACACACCATGAAATTGAAACGTCTGACGGGTAGTCAAACGAATACTGCCATATAAGGTATGCTCCTGGGCAAACTTATCGATCGCCAGCCATTGTTGGGGCGTGATGATCCCTCCTGGTAGGCGAGCCCGTAACATAACATTTTGTAAGGGTTCGAGTTTTTGCTTGGCCCGTTCAGCCCGAATATCCCGATCATCCTGCTGGTACATACCGTGAAAGCGGATCAATTGAAAATTATCAGCGCTAAACCCACCGGTTAAGTCATCTTTTAAATCTTCAGCTATGGTGCCGCGCAGAAAATTGCTTTTCCCTTTTAAGCGTTCATTATCGGCCAAAACGCCTTGCACCACGTATTTGTCATTATTGGTAGTCATTAGTAAACATCCTTCTGATAGCGTTTCGCACGACGCAGTTCGCTAAGGTAGGACTCCGCCTCTTGTTGATTCTTGCCTCCGTGCTGTTGAACAATAGTAACTAAGGCTTCGTGCACGTCTTTGGCCATCTGTTCTGCGTCACCACAAACATACAGATAAGCGCCTTCTTCAAGCCACTGAAAAACCTCAACACCCTGCTCTAATAGCCGATGTTGCACATATATTTTCTCTTCCTGATCTCGAGAGAATGCCAGGCTTACCTTATCCAGAACGCCATCTTTAACAAAACGCTGCCATTCAACCTGATATAGAAAATCCTGAGTGTAATTAGGGTTACCAAAAAACAACCAATTATTACCCTGGGCTTCGTCTACTTCACGTTGCTGCATAAAAGCTCTAAACGGTGCAATACCCGTACCAGGACCTATCATGATGACGGCTGAGTTAGGATCTTCTGGTAGGCGGAAATTGTTGTTTTTCTCGACAAACACTCTAACTTCCCCCCCTTCATCCAGACGTTGGGCCAAATACCCTGAAGCACCACCTTGATGGGGAAAACCATGGGCATCGTATTCAACTAAGGCAACCGTAAGGTGTACTTCATCTTCTACCTCTGCCTGACTGGAGGCGATTGAATACAAACGGGGAGTAATGCCGCGCAAGGCGTTGGCAAGTTGTTGAGCGCTCACTGTTATCGGGTACTCTCGCACCACATCGATAATTTGACGCTCAGACAAATAGACGCGCAAGATCGCTTTGTCGGCCAATTTTTCGGCTAATTCAGCGTTGTCTGCAATGTCATTGTAGGCACTGATAAAAGTCGGATAACTTTGCGTCAGTTCAAGCCTTTCAAGCAAGGCATCGAAAATTGTCATAGCCTGTCCTGCTAGGTCTATAGATTCATCTTTGTTGATAGATAACAATGATAGCAACTCGGTAATCATTGCTTCGTCATTGTTAAACCATACGCCCAGTGCATCTCCTGGCTGATAATCGATCCCGGACCCCTCTAAAGAAATCTCTATATGGCGTATGTCTTTAGCTGAATCTCGCCCAGTTATTTTTTGGCTCTGCAATAAGGAGGCTTTAAAAGGATTCTTTTTACTGTATTGATGACTCACCAAGGCTACAGCAGATTTTCCATCTGCAGGTAAACTGGCGCCTCCGGAAACGGGGACGGTTAGTTCATCTTGTACTTTTGTTATAACCTGCTGTGACCATAGCTCAACTGCACTATCATAATCTACGTCACAATCTACCCGCTCAGTAATAGGTTTTGCACCTGCGGCTGCCAGTCTGCGATCAAAATCCTTTGCTGTCTGGCAGAAAAACTCGTAGCTGCTGTCACCCAGGCCCAAAACGGCGTAGTTAAGATGGTCTAATTTAGGTACTTTTTTACTGACTAAAAACTCATGGAGCTCAACGGCGTCATCGGGTGCATCCCCTTCACCGTGGGTACTGACAATGATGACAAGGTGAGTTTCATTTTTTAATTGTTTTGCTTTGAAATCAGCCATATTAACCAACTTGGTTTTTATGCCTGCCGCTTCAACCTTTTGTTTATACTCTTTAGCCACAGTTCTGGCATTGCCGGTCTGTGAGCCATACAAAATAGTTAACGTCTTGCTTGCAGCCGCCTCTTTTTGAGGTGCAATAAAAGAATCGGATTGACCTTGCGCCACACCGGCTAAATAACCGCTTAGCCAATTCATTTGGGCGCTGTTGAGCGAGCCCGCCAATTGATTCACTTGTGCCCAGTGCGCTTCGCTCAAAGCGGCGTTTAAACCCGGATTTTGATTTGTATTTGATGACATAATATCGCTAACCTCTAATGCTATGGAGCAAGGTTAGCGATTAATGTTCATAACCGGAAAGAATTAAAACTAATTTTTTATTACTTAATGAACTGAGCAATAAGTCAACAATTGCCTGAAATCTAAAAATGAACTTCGATTCCGGCAAATACCCCGCTGAATTTCAGATCAGAATAGAGGTTATCCAGATCTTCTAGTTCCACTTTCATGGAGCGAAATCCTAGTTGTAAAGTGGTATCGATTAGTATGTTATCCAACAAGCTGTAGGTTACTACAGCCTGATAATCAGTTACTTTATGATCCCCGACACTTAAAAAACTACCTTCGACATAAGCCCCTAAACCGGTAAAAGGCACACCGAATGCAATTCTAGTATAAAGCATGGGAAGAATGCCCGTGAAATCCAAATCTCCCTTAGTCGTGGGGTCCCCTTTATCCTGTATAAATACGTTACCATCTAAATGTTTACTATTTACACCTAGATCGAAACTAAGCAGATCATTGTCGAATAACTCGTAATAGAGGATAAAATCCGTACTGACCCAATCTATACCAGTAGTCAGTGAGGTGTTGGCAGTAAAGGACTGATTATCGAAGGTGAAACTGGAGACAGCGGACACCCCACCATCGCTAGTCATATCAGATCGTTGGATTTTAATATTTGGCACTAAGGGCAGCGGATGCTCAAGTGCGAGATAGAAGCTCCCCTTGGTTTCATCATCGAAATTAAAATCGATATTCGTTCCGTCGTCAGAAAAGCCGCCTTCAGTACGCATATCCCAAGCCTGAGCACCTACATATATGCCTAACAGGGTGTCAGCATGGGTGGGCAAGCTAGCCATAGTCGCGACTATGGCCCCGATACAGAACAATTTTTTCAAAATCACCCTTGATTTAACAGTTCAGAAAGTTCAATTAAAGCAGCATTTGCCCGGGAAATATAGTTCGCCATCACCAAAGAGTGATTGGCCAGCACACCAAAGCCACTTCCATTAAGGATAACGGGACTCCAGATTGATTCTTGCGTTGACTCCAGTTCACGAATAATTTGCTGGACACTCACCCGAGCATTTTTCTTATCCAGCACTTCAGAAAAATCCGCTTCCACTGCTTTTAAGAAATGGATCAAGGCCCAGCTTGCTCCCCGCGCCTCATAAAAATTATTATCCAATTGCCACCAGCTGGTTTTCTGTTCGAGCTCGCTGTTGGAAGGTGTGGATTGCAGTGCGCTTGGATCACCCGCCAAACTGGTATCTAACCTGTCTTGTCCGACGCTGGCGCTAAGTTTTTGCGATAAGCTGCCAAGACGCTTTTCCACCTGTTTAAGCCAATCACGCAAGTTATCCGCACGTGCATAAAATTGACCACTGCCCTGACGTCCATTAGACAGACTGGTACGATATTCATATAGTTTATCCACGGCGTCTTGATATTGGGATTCAGCCGAGGGCAACAACCAACTGCGGTGATCGATGTTAAATTTAGGCTGAGCATCAGTCAAATACGGATTCTCTGAGGATTGAGACTGGGAGCGGCTAAAATCTTTACGCATAGCCAGGGCCAGATCCCGTATCATTTCCAAAGCACCAAATTCCCAACTGGGCATATTATCCATTAGCAGGCCTGGTGGCACCACATCATTAGACAGGTATCCACCGGATTTATTCAGTAGGATCTCGGTCACCCTAATCAAACTGGTGGTAGTCGCATAACCCGGCACAACTTTTTCGTTATGCTGGGTAGCGTATTCATTTGCTACTTGTCTTGGCTCAAATCTCTGGGGTTCAAAATCCCACAAAAAAGCGACTAACCACAACAACAAAATAAACAGTAAAAAAAAGGATAATATCCATTTTGGCTTAACGTATTGTTTCATATTCACCTCCTAGTGATGATGAGCCTGCGGTTTGGGCTCGGTGACTATCGCGTTGAATGCGATGACATCGCCCCCTTGCGTGAGTAGGGAAAGTTTAACACTTTGTGCCTTTTGCAGCGGTGCTTTTAAGCCAAAAATCATCATATGTAATCCTCCTGGCTGGAAATTAACCGTTAGCCCTGCGCCAACAGTCACTGAATCTTGTTGTTCCATGCGCATCATCTGCCCCTGCATCACATGGTTGTGCAACTCAGCCTTTTGCGCTATGTCGGTTTGGGCGGCAACCAGAATAATGTCATGTTCAGCGGTATTTTTTACGGTAAAGTAGGCTGACGTATTCGGTAGGCTTGGAGGCAGTAACCTGACGGTAGCATTATGAACCGTCAGATTAGCATCAACACTATTGGCAAAAAGAAACAAGCTTGAGGCAAATAAAAGTGCATATGGGCGAAACATTTTAACTTCCTGTTGGAAAACATGTTGAGAAAGAATTATTCAGTAAATCCGTAGAACATGCCACCCATTACTCAACACTGTTGGCTGACACCGGTTAATTTACTGATAGCTGGACGGGCGTTTGTCTTTGAGCAACCAAATCACTAACAATACCACTAGTATTGCAGGCCAAAAGGCACTTAAACCGGCAAACAACAGGGCACCGGCAATCGCCAATGCCACAAAAGCCAAAGCCCCAAAGACACTTAAGGCTACCACAAAACCCACAAGTACCAGCATTATTCCCAGTACGATAAACACCAACAATGAAGTCAAAGGTGCAATGCTTTCACTATTCATCTGCACATTAACGCCAAACCAGTCGGTGGCAACATAACCCAGACTGTAGGTGAGCAATATGGCAATAATGACCGCCAACGCCAGATTTTTCAGTATGTTCATGGACGTGTTGGCAAGAGCAGCACTGCCATCCCATACGCGATTGCGGTAGCTAATGGTAAAAACAAGAAGCAGGCTATAGCAGCCAGGCGAATAATCCATCGTGGTTGCTGCCAATGTTTGGCTAACCCGGCACATACACCGGACACTTTTGCCCGGGCAGTATCCCGATATAAACGGTCAAATTTAAAATACTCTCTCATGTTATTCTCCTGTGAAATATCGAGCACACTAAGCCGATAAACTGGCTCTGTGCACCAAACCTTAAACTACTTTTTGACGTAATTGTGCAAGTTCTTGCGCAATTTTTTCTTCTACTTCAAGTGTATGAAGTTGTGACTCCAGACTGCCAGTGTCACCTACCAGATCGTAAGCATCCACTTGTGATTCAAGATCATCTATGCGCCTTTCGTATTGTTCAAATTTGACGATGGCGGCATCCATTTTGTCCACTTGGCCCTTATGCCTGGCATGTAACCTAGCCGCTACTGAATGTTGCCTGATGCTCAGGGATTTTTGCTTGAGCCGGGCTTCTGTAAGTTTATCTTGCAGTTTGCCACTATCTACCTGCAGTTTACTGATCCCTTCGTTAACATTTTCCAGCTCTTGCTGTACTGCCGTGAATTGTTTGAGTACATGGTGTTTTTCTTCAAGGGCAGAGCGAGCAAGATCTTCCCGTCCCTTATCTATGGCCAGCTGGGCTTTTTTTTGCCAGCTGTTGCCAAGAAGCTGAAATTTTGTCAACTGTCGTTGTAACTGAGTTTTTTCAGCAAGGGTCTTTGCCGCTACCCCTCGAACTTCGACCAGGGTTTCTTCCATTTCCTCAACCAACAATTTAATGATTTTTTGTGGATCTTCGGCCTTATCCAAAATTGCATTGATGTTGGCTTGTACTATGTCTGACATTCTTGAAATGAGTCCCATTTTGATTTCTCCAAAAAATTAATGAGTTATGGATCACCGATATATACCAGCGACATTGGGACTATTACAATAGTCGTGCCATCTCACAATCAAACAGTAAGCAACTGATTTAAAACATTTTAAATTAAAGTGTAATAATCGACCGACTTCATTAAGTTCATTAAAGTGGTGAGAAACACTAACAATAGTGGTGAAAATAACCATCGACTTGATGAATGAAATGAATAGTAAACTATAGCAACTTATTTTTTGAAAATGACGGCTAATTAACCATGGGATAGTGAGTTAACATACACCTAAGGACCAGCCCATCTAGTGAAGATTCGAGACAACTATTGGTTGCACTGGATACACATTTTTAGGGTGCTCAGGGCACGGCAAGAGCGTGAGTGTTTTTTTCTGAACATTCGGATTAGACAGTGAACTGCAATATTTACGAGCGGATATAAACGATAGCTCCTTGAACAAGTTTGACTTGTTTAATAACCAGTTTTCGTTCGAAAAGTGTTCGTGAACTTGCCGTGGTGCTCAGGGCGAACTGGATACCATTATACTGGTAGTCTTATTGATTGATCTTCAGGAGATGCTGCGGGACGAAGACATCAATTTATTAGAGTGAGATTTTATAACGGTTCAATTTTTACTGGACAAGATATCTCATCGACAAAAGCAGCCAACAGAGGCTGTGCCCGACAATATCATCACATATAATCAAGTATTAAATACGTACCATGATTGGCAACTCTGGTTAACGCAAGAAAAGTTATTCATGTAGATTAATTCAAAAATAGGCCATGAAAATGATTAAACCTGCAGGTAATTGACAGAGCAAGTTAATAGCTTGATTACGTACCCTGCAAAAGGATAACAACGGTCAACACTACAAAGAATGACCGTTGTTTATACTGGCGTTTACTCTTAATACTGAAAGCACCCACTGTTTTTTAAACAAAGCATAAAAGCTAAAAAGCAGGGCACCTGTTATATAGGCAACAACTGGCGCCAGTAACAAGATAATGAGAATGGCGTGATCAAACATAGTCACATCTTATTCGGCTTGTTTATGAGTATTTTTTGGTGCAGTCAGGTCCGTGATGGTGACGCTGGAAGGAATTTGCGAGCCCCCGTCTAAACTAAACATATTACCTGCAGTTAATATCGCTTCTTGGATATTGTATTGCAATTGTATTTTGGTAGCTTTAATAGTGCTGCTCATCATGTGACCAACAAATTGATCTAAATTCACTTCATTAGCCTGGACTGGCGAGTTGATAACAAAAGTAGCGGTAAGTGCAATAGCGATAGTTGTGGCTTTAGTAAACATAATGTTTCTCTCTTGATTGGTATTAATAACGGTTTGTTAATTTGAGTAACCGTTATAGGTTAAGTCGCAGTAAGCTTTGCGATAGTTGTGCCAATCCGGAAATATTTTTTAATATGTTGATTTTATTAACTTTAATCTAAATATACTCGGCTAACATTCAATATAAAAAAATGGATGCGACTATAGGTTAGTTAATTTAACCAACCTCTTGGTGAAATTAACTAACCTTGGCGTTTTGAAAATCACTCACTTGCGATTGAGCCTCTTTAAGGGCAACCAAGGCGTTAAGTAATAGTTCCGGACCGATTTGGCGGCCCGATTTATTTTGCCCAGTACCATGCTGGCTCAAGTAGCGACGCCAAATTCTGCCTCCTGGTTGCCCATGGAACAAACCCAACATATGTCTGGCAATGCTCCAAACCCGAGTCCCCTGAACTAGCTGGCGTTCTACATAAGGCAACATGGATTGCACAATCTCTTCTCTGCTAAGTATCTCATGAGGATCTTGATAAAAACGTCCATCCACCTCAGCCAGAATATAGGGATTGCTGTAAACCTCGCGGCCAATCATCACGCCATCGACATCTTGCAAGTGCAATTCAACATCCGCCAGCGTTTTTACACCACCATTTAAGCTGATATTTAACTGGGGAAATTCTTGTTTTAAATGGTAAACACGGTCGTATAACAAAGGGGGGACATCACGATTTTCTTTCGGGCTTAAGCCTTTGAGCCAAGCTTTGCGCGCGTGTATGGTAAATACCTCACAACCAGCATCCGCCACCCGTTCAATAAAATGGGTTAAATCCTGGTATTCATCCATCTCATCGATACCTATGCGTGACTTGACCGTTACTGGGATATTCACCTCTTTTTGCATCGCCTTTATGCAAGCGGCCACAGTTTCAGGCTCGGCCATTAAACAGGCACCAAAGCGCCCATTTTGCACCCTGTCTGAAGGGCAGCCTACATTGATATTAACCTCATCATAGCCATATTCTTGGGCTAACCGGGCACAGTGAGCCATCTCAGCAGGGTCTGATCCCCCTAGCTGCAATGCTAATGGGTGCTCTTCTTGATTAAAGCCAAGATAATCCCCTTTACCGTGGATAATAGCCCCAGTGGTAACCATTTCTGTATATAAGAGAGTGTGCCGAGAAATCTGCCGCAAAAAATAGCGACAATGTTTATCTGTCCAATCCAGCATAGGGGCTACTGAGATAGTGCGATTGAGTGTCTTAACGGTCATTTTATAGAAAACCTTATCTTATTCATATACTTGCATGGATTAACAAAGTTTTATCCGTAAGCGTAAAAGTTGATTTAATGCTTCCAGTTCCCCCTAAAGGCCACGTCGGGGGAACTGTTGGAGCAAAAAAATAATGGCGAATTATAGCATTAACAAACGAAGTAGAAAGAACGGAACGGTTTATTGTGCACGTGTTCGCACAAAAGAGTCGGGGGTAGTGGTTTTTTCACGAAGCAAAACCTTCAACTCCAAGGTCGCCGCAACAAAATGGGCCAAAGAAACAGTCCATAAAGTTGAAAAAAACTTAAGCAACCAGCCCTTTGATCTTATTGATTGTACTTTCGAAGAACTGATCATACCAATCACCTTAATTAATTTCCCACATCGATTCAATCTCTAAAGCATAGACTGACGACTCTTTTGGTCTCACTAATGAAGCTATTCCATGCTCTAAAACATTGCTCCACAATATCGTCATAACCTTCGAAACAACGATTAACTAATTCATTCTGTCTAAGCCATTGCCATACTTGCTATATTGGATCTAACTCCGGTGAGTAGGGTGGCAGCTTAATGATAGAAAGGTTAGCAAACTCGTCAGCCAGGTCGTGTTGATGCCATGCAGCCCCATCTACAATGATAACCGCATGGCGACCAGTGAGAGTTAGCTTGGATATAAGCGTAGGTAAATTGTTTTTGCTTCACTACCCGAGGGCGACTGCCTTTAGTTGCCCTCGGGTAGTGTGATGGTGTTTTTCTGGCCAAACCTTGCTTCATCCTGAAACCAAATATCGACTTTTTCAAGTGCTATATGACCCGGGATCTGAACGATCACTTCAATTTGCAGTTTTTTTAAACTCATCTTTAGCATCTTGTGACTGTTTTGGATGCTTGGAGTGACTAGTGAGCCACGAAAAATCTAGCTGCTGTAAAACGCGGTATATGTTCGTCAAGCTTTAGCTCACCACAAACTCTTGCTCAACATAGGCGATCACAAGGGTACCTTTTAGTATGGCCCGTCGCGCTTGATGGCATGAGACACCGCATACGCCTTAAATTTTTCCAACTGCTTAGCAGATAATGCAGGAGGACGGCCAGAACAGGTTTTGCCTTTAAGCCGTCAAGGCCTTCCTCTTTAAAACGCTTTACCCACTCGTTCACCATTCATCGACTGACGAGTAAATATTTGGCGGTTTGTGTACGATTGACCCCATTATTAATATGGGAGAGTGCCCTGATCCTGGTACGCATACGGCTATTTTGCTCATTGGCGATAAGCGATAGAAAGTCGATGTCTTTTAAGAAATGCATAAACGTTATGTAGTGATCATATGAAAACTTAATTAGATAAAAAATTAAAGGTGATTGGTTTTACATTGCTGTTTAATAGTGTGCCATTCGTTATTAGGGTTTTTAACGGTTTCTGCATTAAGGAAGATGCTAATTAAACGGGTATGGGTATTATCTTGTGGGGGATTTCATTTCGAGGGAGCAGCTTGTTCACCAGCACATAATAACGTAATAAGCAGCAGTCTAATAATGGGAAATTTAACCATGAGTTACCCTTTTAGCTGGATATATATGTAAGCCGTAGAGATAATGTAAAAAAGAGTACGGCTAATTAAAAACTAAATTAGCTGTACTCTAGTTATCTAACTGAGGTGTTAATTGACTTATAACGTTTTCATGTATTCAATTAATTCAAAACGCTCGGCGTCGGTAAAGTCTCGCCATTGTCCATCTTGCCCTAAGGTTTTAGTAAAGCTATCCCCTGAATGACCAGCATTGCTATTACCTACAGCATCTGTTTTATATAAAAATTGGTTACCAGTTTTAGGCGTTTTAAAGCCAACTAATTCGCTATCAAACTTGTTACTACCAACATAAAATGATGTTTCACGTTTATCTTCAGGTAATAGCGTTTGGTACAAGTTTGCCATTGATCCATTGTGCATATATGGCGCAGTAGCCCATATGCCGTTTAATGGTCTTGCTTTGTATGCAATTAAATTAGGTGCGTCTCTTTCTTCTCTAAAGCCAACCAATTCTAATTTTTGCATATCATCTAATGCCGGTTTAAATTCACTCATTTGTTTATTAATAATTAAACCGCCAGCTACCGTTAAGATTAACCCTCTTGGTACTTTAGCTCGAGTTGAATAATCTTTACCAACAGCGGCAATTTCTTCTTCGCTTTTACCCACCTTTTTAGCCTGCTGCATCATATAGCCGGCAATATATTTACGCATAGCACCGGGGTCAGCATCTAATTTAGGGTTAACAAAGTTCATTGCCGTTAAGGGATCTGTGCCTATATCCGCTAATGGGGTCATGCTAATTTCAATAAATTGTTTACCGTAAATATTAGGCGCAGTCATCGGATACAGCCCTTGTTCATCGCTTACACCATGGCAATTTGCACAGTTACTGGCAAATAAGGCTTTACCGCGGTCGGCTCTATCATGCGCTATTGCAGGTAGTGGTGCGCCCCATTTCGGTGAGTCTAACTTGCTCATTAATTGTTCCAAGCGATCTAGGTTGATAATTTTACCTGATGAATAGAAGCGCTCATTGTCGTCTGTGGTATCAAGTACCGTATGAGCAAAAACTCCGGTAACTTCGCCAACATTACGACCAATATGATTGTTGACCGAGCCATTCCATTGTACCCAGTCAAGTTGCGAGGTATTCCATAAAAATGGAAAGCTTACTGGGGCATTTGCAGGTGTACCATTAGTCGGGATATTTAATAAACTACTTGATACCCGATTTAAAATGGCCCCAAAAGCATCTAAACGGCCATAACCGTAAGGCGTTGTTAAACCTGAATAGTTAACACCAATATAGCCATCAAGCCAGTTGGTGAAACTTACGACTTGCTCTTTTAGTGCTTGTTGTTCAATGGCATTATGACCGCCTTGGGCTAAAACGTTTTTAGCGAAACGTGCCATCTTTTCATCATTTTCACTGGTTGCTATCAACGCCTTCGATAAGTTTTGTAATAGCGATTGCATATCAGAAAGAGGTGGCCCACCGTTAATGCGTAATGTTTGCTGATCAAATACTATTTCTGAGGTGTGACAACCGGCACACGTTAATCCTAGCCATTCATTCGTAGCGGCATTACTTGATAAACGATCACGGGTTAAGCTGCGGCTTAAAAACTCGTCGGGTCTGTCGTCTTTAACAAAACCAATAGGTAAGCCATCGGGGTTAATACCCGTTATTTTATCTTGTGGAATATAACCAAATTTCTTAATGTTTTTGTCGTTTCTAAATAGCTGGTTATTGTTGTGTTGCTCTAATACCAAAAACCAAGCATAAGGCATTAAGTGAGAGCCTTGAGAAGTAAAATAAAAGTCTAATGCTTCATCTTTAGTCCAACCTTGTTCTAAATGAACAATTGGTTTGGCTACTGGTATTAGCGCAGGAGTAGCTTCAACGGTTGTTTGTTTGATACCCGCAGTATTTGTGCTTTGAGCGCTGTCTTTTTTCTCACCGCAGCCAGTTAATATGAGTAATGCAATAGCGCTAGAAGCGACCAGTTGGTTGGTTTTCAATTTTAATAATTTCATTATTTTTATTATTTTCCATTTTAAACTTATTTTTATTGAGTACGTTGTCGACAAATGAGTTAATTAACGATGTAAGCTATTTATGGTGTGGACAAACCCCACGTTCGGTCGCTGATGTTTCATATACTTTTTTGCGTAAACGATTAATACCACCTAAAGGCTCGTGTGCTTTTAGTGCATGCCAAGGAGTATAAACAAGGTTTTCACACTCAGCTTCGTTTTTTTCGCTATTAATCTCTTGTTGCGGTGAGGGGATAGAAATAGTGGCGACTTTAACAAATGGGTACTTGGTTTGATCCCAATTTTCAGAGGCATTTTCGAGCTCAAGGCCTTCTTCATTGGTATTACGAATTTGCACCATAAAATCGAATTCTTTATGTTCAGGTGTCGACATGGTTTCTGTTACGGCTTCTCTTAAATAATTAGCCGTAGGGTTAAGGAGTTTTTGCTGAGTTTTAGCACCGCCACTAGGCACAACTGAAAAATGCATTACCCGCGTAGCACCAAAGGCAAAAGGAGCTGCGCTAAAATACTGTACCGCCAAAGGGTTTTCTACCGGGGTAGCACTTATTTGCCTAATAATGCTGAAAGTGGCCGCTGCCGTTGCTATTTGTTCTTCGGTAAACTGTGAATCAGGCGCTAAAGGTGCAAAAAATTCTGCCGCGGATTCATTGTTATTTAATAACGACTGATTTAAACGTAAATAGTCGGGTATATTGGCAAAGGCAAAAACAGGGCTATTGATCATCAAAAAATCTTGATTTCTATTGCCATTATCTTTTTCTAAAAAAGGTCCGCCGTCTTCAACCGCTAATACTTTAATGGCCATGCCTCTGCTGCTGTTGGTGCCATCGGCGTTAACATCATTAGTAACGAGAGCGGTTGCATTAGAATAACGGATTTTTGCTTGGTAGCATTGTCCTGGTACAGAAAAAAGTCCAACTTGTAAGTTATGATCTATATCATCATTAATCTTAAACGTCGCCATAACACAACCATGAGACTTTGGATGCACACCTCGTAAAACTTTGTCATCGTTGACAAGGTAACGGCGAGCTAATAATTGCTTGGTAATGTCGGCTGTTTCTTTAATTTGTGCTTTTTCTTCATCGTCGACAGCAACGTTACGGCTAGTACCGGCGACCGTCGTTAAGACAAAGGTTTCCCAGGAGCCGATGGCACCGCGATTGGCGACGATGATCTGGCCACCACCACTTTCAGCACACATATATTGACCGTTGGCGGCCTGGAAAGCGAATTTATTGTCGCCCAGGTCGTGACGGGTAAAAGTCTCCCAGGCACCAATTGCATTGCGATTGGCCACCACCTCGCGGCCGCCGCCACCTTCGGCGCATAAGTATTGACCGTTATTAGCCTGCAACGCCACCTCGCCGCCGTCTAGGTCATGAACAATAAAGGTCTCCCATGGTCCGAGCACACCTCGATTAGCCACCACCTCACGACCACCGCTGCCTTCTGCACACACGTACTGACCACTATTCGCCTGCAATGCAATCTTTAACATAAAATTATCCTTGATGAGTATAAGTAAAATAAATCTAAACTATTTCAATATATTTCATTCCATTAAGCTTTTCTATTACACGTTATTACACGTTATTATATTAGCGACCTGCAGGGTCACCCATCTGGATCTAGTCTTTGGCCTGTAAATGCTAATTGCCCACGTACCGAGGTACACCACAACGCTTTGACTAAAAAAAAGCATAACATCCGAAGGATGGCCTTTATGTGAAGGGCTGGGCGCCCAGAATAAAAACGTCAGTTTCCCGTGTTATCCAATGTGATAAACTCACAAAGATGTGGCTAAGCTTTTGCCTTCCAGATCCTAGCTGTTTTAACATGTGGGCGAACAAAATAAGGTCTAGTATCACCCTCTATTCAGAGTATCACTGGTTTATTATCCACCCCCGCAACGTGGCTGAATGACACCGCAAAACTAACTAAAGGCTCGTTCGATATCAAAGGCCTGTTTATTTTTTAACATATGAAACACCACCCTGACGATTTTATGGGCGACCGCACGAATCACCACAATGGCGTTGCGTTTTTGTTTTTTGCGCTCATAAAAACGCTTTGCTTTTGCATTAAAGCGCACAAGATAATGGGCTACTTCTGAGAAGGCCCATGACAGGTATTTGTTCCCTGCTTTACGATTACCGGTGCCTTTCTTTTTAACGTTGCTTTCACGAATACTGTTAACACAACGACAATAAGACGCGTAATTGCCTTGGGCTGAAAATCGATTGATATCCTCTGTTTCAAGTATGATGACTAAACCTAAAATAGAACTGGTCCCACTGACATTCGTCAGTAATATGAATTTATCTTTGAGTTCAGCGGCATCCAGCACCTCTCCAATGAGGATAAGTTTTACCCATCTTATTGAGAAGGATGACGTTGCTATTAGCAGAGTGATATAAAAAACTGTCAGGCTCAAAAGGCAAACTAAAAACATTTTTACGGATGTCGATGCAACTCACCCAATACCTTAATAAGTGCCATATTTTATTTTGCATACTGATCACATGACTGGATGCATGTTTTACCCCTTGACGCCGACGGCTCAACAAGTCCCGTACTTGTCGATATTCAGATGGATAAATATGACCCGTAGGTAATATTCCCAAACGCATTAAATGAGTAATAACATTCCTCCTTGATATGTGATCAACTCACAAGGTGCTGGCAAGTTTCATAGCAAAACGTAACGTCAAAGGAATGCGCACAATACAATGCAGCTAGAGATTGCCAGCCCTTTCCGAACGGCGATGCTAAATTTGCTTCCACTTCATCAGTAGAGCGGGGAAATTCACACCTCTGTTAAGCAAATATTATCGATCGCTGAGTGAGTAGATATTAAGGTGAATTGGTATAAGATTAAACGCATCCTGGTGATCACCACTGTACTTAATAGCCATGATCCATCAGGCCATCGACTAACCAATACCGGTTAAAGGTAGATTCAATGGCCCCCGCTTTTATCTACTCCTTGTAAGAGGCAAGTAATTCAAGTGTGGCGTGTAAATTGTTGTTGATTCGCTTATCCACAACTTTATTATCCTCTTGATCTATGACAACCACGACGTGATTGTTTGAATGTAAGTCAATGGCCGGGTAAAATGACATAACAGCCTCACGTTTGTGATGATGTGAGCACCTTTCAGCATAGCTGAACATGGACTCGGAGGCTGACTTGAGGATTTTCAGAGACGCTGATTTTTCACAAAATAAACGACTCCTGATCGCTCAAAGCATAGATAAACGCAGCTGTTCCCAACAGTCCGGTATCAGCTAGGTTACCGACCATCGGAGAAGCTTAGTAGCTGATCCATTTATCGCTCCATCGGAAACATTGAGCGGGAGAATTTGAGCGTCATAAATGATGCAATTCGATAATTCGCCAGATCTGCATGCCGATATTATTTACTTCAAACACAACTGATGCACATTCAACATCTCTTTTTAGTGCTACGTGATAATACCAGTCTGAAATTTTCGATGGTTTTTATTAATTCTAGCAAGCCCACTTTAAATAACGGGTTTCTTCAACACCCCTTTGAAGCGTTTATATGCTTTTAATTTGCCATGTTGACCGATATTTTACGTTGTTTACACTTCGGCGAGAGACCAAATAGGGGAACTGGTAAACTGGGGTTCATTGCAGGTCTTATGTAATAAGGTTTTCAGGCACGTCGACTCACCAATCCAGCATAGGTGCTACTGAGATAGTGCGATTGACTGTCTTATTCAATGAAAACTTTTTACCTTATTGTTTTATAGATATATTTATTTAGCTAGGCAAGCCAGTTAGACAACCTAAATATTGCAGTTCTGTTTAGCATAGAAAATTACACCATTAGCCATGGCCAGTGCAGGTAAAATATTACAAACCAGCCATCGGAGCCGACTGAACAGGTTAGGCCGAGGGGTGTCTTAACTATTAATGTTATATTTCAACTATTAGCGAGCGGCTAAAAAAGGGTTTCTAACCTCATGTTGGCTTTCCTCGCAGTCAATCACTTATATCTAACAGTGGGCGAAAATGTTTAGCCCTACCCTTTACCGGCCTGTTATTCCCACTCAAATTTCACGGGTTATCCTTATAAGAAATAGTTAACAGTTCCATTAATATCACGTTAGTGATGTGTCTGTGCTGCACACTCTTACCCAAATGTCGGGCCTCTTTCACAACTTTTTTCTCTTTGTTCCTTAGCCAAAAAATCGGCAAACTAATACAGGCTGGGTTGTAGCTCTACTAAAAAACAAGATCGCACTTTAAAAAGCGGTCTATAGTCGTAGGCTACTTAACAAAGATTATTAACTATACGGAAATTAGATAGTGAAAATTGCAATTATATCGCGCAACAAGAAACTTTATTCAACCAAGCGCCTGATAGAAGCGGGAAAACTCCATGGCCACGAAATAGATGTGATTGATGCACTCCATTGCGATATCGATATAGTAAGTAATCGCCCGGCCATTCGCTACAATGGTGAGGAGATCGCCCATTATGATGCTGTCATTCCTCGTATCGGAGCATCGATTTCATTTTACGGTACTTCCGTTGTTCGCCAGTTTGAGATGATGGGCACCTACAGTATTAATGAGTCTGTAGCGATCAGTCGCTCCCGGGATAAACTTCGTTCTTTACAACTTTTATCCCGTAAAGGGATTGGGCTACCGCGCACCCAATTTTCTCACTCTTCCGACAATATTAAACAACTGATCAAAACAGTGGGCGGTGCCCCCGTGGTTATTAAGTTACTGGAAGGCACCCAGGGTATAGGCGTTGTGTTAGGAGAAACCGACAAAGCCGCCGAAAGTATTATTGAGGCCTTCAGAGGGTTAAAAGCCAATATTTTGGTGCAACAATATGTCAAAGAAGCAGGCGGTGCCGATATCCGCTGCCTGGTCGTAGGGGGCAAAGTCATAGCGGCCATGAAACGTCAGGCGCAGGCTGGTGAGTTCAGATCAAACCTACACCGGGGAGGCAGCGCAGAAATTGTTAAATTAAGTAAAGAAGAACGGGCTACTGCTATAGCGGCAGCCAATATCATGGGCTTAAATTTGTGCGGGGTGGATTTACTGCGCTCAAGTACCGGCCCGGTTGTTATGGAAGTTAATTCGTCTCCTGGCCTGCAAGGAATTGAGACCGCCACCCAAAAAGACGTTGCCAGCATGATTTACGACTTTATCGAGAAAAATGCGAAACCCCATCGTAATAAAACCCAGGGCAAGGGTTAAGCTCGCCATGAGCTTGGTATCGTTGGGCTACCATATTTAATTCAGACTTGCTGACCGCCCTTTACCCTGCCGCGATGGGCACAGCATTGGGGTGTCTGCTCTGGCAAATTAACATCCATAGTCCATTTTAGGTCCCCTGGCCGTAAGTCAATCCAGAGATGCCGGAGCCCCGTATTAGCAGACGCCATAAGCGGATTACCCTTGTGCTAAATCACCCTTTCACTGGCTAAGGGTGATAAAAATAGCGGTTGGCCGGGATTTAAAGCCTGAACAAGGTTCTATAGACGTTTGCTATGGGTCCGGTACTGGCACCTTCTATCAAACCAACAACCATAACTGATATCACAGGTTTCATGGGATTTTTCTGTCATTGCCATGTTATTGTACAACCAGTTCCTCACGGTTGTATGCTAATTTGATTGTAGTCCCGCCAACAAGATGAATGGCTCCACTGGATAAATAAAGGATAACTGATGCGCCCCCTTCCCCCCTGGCAAAAGAAACTCGTCAGCGCCATAGCTGGCAACAAAACTGTGGCTCAAAGTCGCTATTTTCAGTTAGCCACTATCGATGACCAGGGAGCACCAAATTGCCGCACTATGGTCTTTCGAGGGTTTGGCGAAGGTTCAGACAGACTGATCATGCACACTGATTTACGCAGCGATAAAATCCCCCCCCTCAAATATCAAAAAATAGTGGAGGTATGCTGGTACTTCCCTGTAACACGCGAACAGTTCAGGTTACAGGGCAAAGTAGAACTGATAGATTCACCTGAGCATCCCCAAGAGGCTTTGCGAAAAGGACATTGGCATGAGTTATCTGATGACGTCCGCGCAGCTTATGCCCAGTTTGCTATAAGTGAGAATATCCCTGCAACTAAGCGGGAATATTGCAGCCAACACTCTCCATCAGAATATTTTGCGCTGTTGCAACTAACGGCGAGTCGCGTGGACCATCTTCAGTTACATCCCATACCACATCGGCGCTGCTTGTATCAAAAAGATAAGCAAAACCACTGGCAATCAAACCTTATCCAGCCTTGAGTCGCTGCTTTTATCTTAGCTGACTGATACTAATCCACCTTAATATCTACTCACTCAGCGATTGGTAATATTTGCTTAATCGGCGTGATAACTTTTCCGATCCACTGATAAAGCGTAAGCAAATTTAGCATCGCCCTTCGGGAAGAAGCAATGGTATTAACTCACTCGCTGCTGGTGTCACCTTATTTGACAAATTTATTTCTCAGACTTAAGTCTCTTTGGGCTAGACTTGTCTAAAGCAGCGTTTTTTGACCATAGTTTCCAACAACTATAGGTGACAGGCTTAAAAAAAGGTACAGAGTAACCCTTAACAAATGTGGTCAGTCATTAAGCTTTAGAACTTGACCAGTGTGACAAATTTAACGTAAAAACGCCGGTGAGACGAAATTCGTCAACTGTTGTCGCCAGGTTTTTATTGAGCAATTAATCGCACAGCTCCAAGAGGCAGACCTATGTTAGTGTTGAGGCTTAATAAATCCGGCCTGCCACAGGCCTGGATAAGTTTGCAAGAAGCAGCTAAATATTACACCCAAGACAGGGTGCTATTCGAGCTGGGGCAATGCAAACGTACTTTGCACGGTGGCTGGAATCAGTGGGGCCTGCAAAGCCAGCTTACCCTGTCTTCCATCATCGGATGTGAAGGGAAAGTGGTGTATCCTTGTGGCAAAATACATCTGAATAACCGCTTCCTGTTTCGACGTGACAACTATTTATGCCTATACTGTGGTCAGCAGTTTCGTGCCACTGGGTTAACCCGCGACCATATTGTCCCACGTAGCAGAGGCGGCAAAAATACTTGGACCAACTGTGCCACTGCCTGCACCCGATGTAACTTTTTTAAAGCCGATAGAACCCCAGAGGAAGCTGAAATGTCCCTGATTGCAGTGCCTTTCACACCTAATATATATGAACGTTTTTATTTGATGAGCCGTAAAATACTGGCTGACCAAATGGCCTTCCTTGGTAGTCATTTTTCACATTATCGCACCTGGAAATCCTAGCCCCTTTACATACCTTACACATAACCAGGCAAGATCCCCAATAGCCAATTAAGTGTACTTCTGTGTTATCCGGACAACTTAGCTACAAAAAGGTGCTGAGTTTGGTTTACACTACCATGATAAATATACAAGGTTATAATTGGAGTGAGTCTGGTGGCAGTGGTGTTTCGCAATATGGTCGGCGTGATTTCAATCACCCTATACTTTGTCAATACTGTTTTTTGGGTTATCCCGATTGTCTTTTTATCCTTTTTCAAACTGATCCCTATCAAACCATGGCGCACCCTGCTGTCGTATCTGCTAGACGGTTGTGCCACATCGTGGATAAGTGTTAACAGCATTATTCAGAACCTGAGCACACCTACACACATTGAGATAACAGGAGCCCAGACCCTGACACTCAAAGACTGGTATTTAGTTATCTCGAATCATCAATCGTGGGTAGATATTCTTATTTTGCAGCGGGTGTTTAACCGCAAGATCCCTTTTTTGAAATTTTTCCTGAAAAAAGAACTTATTTGGGTCCCTTTTTTGGGCGTTGCCTGGTGGGCTTTAGATTTCCCTTTTATGAGCCGCTACAGTAAATCCTTCCTAGCAAAAAATCCTCATCTTAAAGGCAAGGATTTACAGACTACCCAAAAAGCCTGTGAAAAATTTAGCAACAAGCCCGTGAGTATCATGAATTTTGTGGAAGGCACCCGTTTTAGCCCGCACAAGCAACAGCGGCAGAATTCTCCATTTACCCATTTACTTAAACCTAAGGCTGGTGGATTAGCATTTGTGCTCAGCGCAATGGGCAGTCAATTGCATAAGTTACTGGATGTCACTATCCATTACCCTCAGGGTATTCCAACCTTTTGGGATTTTGTCTGTGGCAAAGTCAAATCAATCCAGGTAAAGGTGAGAATTCTTTCTGTTGAGGAATTGCTAAACAGTGACGCTTTTGCCCAAGATTATTTTGACAATCCCGCCCAGCGGGCAAAATTTCAACGGTGGCTAAACGAAATTTGGCTGGAAAAAGACCAGGCAATTGAACAACTATCGACCGGACAATAGTTGATGTTGAATTGTTTGCCTGGTGTTATCGTATTTCCATTACATTTGCTTCTGCAAATGCTTAATTTATCTTTGTGGGCGTTGCTGATCTTAATATTTGGTCTGTTCAAACTACTGTTACCTTTTGCCCCTCTCACGGAGGTCATTAATTCATTGCTCAATGCTATGCTATTTACATTTGGTGTCCTCAGTGTGCGACTTATCAGGCTGTTCAACCGGGTCGAACTGGACTACCAAATTGATGGATCATTGAGTAAAGATGAATGGTACTTGATGCTGCCTAATCATCTCAGCTGGCTCGATATTATCTTATTAACAGATTTTGCCAAAGGACGCATACCAGCTCCAAAATTCTTCTTAAAAAAAGAGCTGATCTGGTTGCCCTTTGTCGGTGTGGCGGCTTGGGCTTTAGACATGCCTTTTATGCAACGTTACAGCAAGGAATTTTTACGCAAATATCCCCATTTGAAGGGCAAAGATATTCAAACTACACGTAAATCTTGTGAAAAATTTCGTCAGCGACCCACGACTGTCATTAACTTTGTGGAAGGCAGTCGCTACACCAAACGTAAACATCACCATTGCCAGAGTCAATTTAACACTCTTCTGCCACCCAAGGCTGGGGGCATCGCCTTTACGTTAGCGGCAATGGGCGAATTATTCACCAGTATTTTAGATGTGACCCTGCTCTATCCCCCAAATGACGGTAGCCCAATGATCCAAATGTTAGGGGGTAAGCTCAAAAAAGTGATTATCAGAGTCAAGGTCTTGCCAATAAACCAGGATATAATAGGGGATTATTTTAACGATGAAGCGTTTAAACGACGTTTTCAACTATGGTTAAATGCCCATTGGCTTGATAAAGACATTTTACTGACGCAATTAATGGGAGACAAAATTGGTGACCAATAGTACTCAGCTGATAGAGCGAATTATACAAGGTTATGCCTACCTAGGTATCTCGGTAACAAACGGCAGTCTTTTATTCAATTGCACCGCAGTATTGGGTTTATTGATATTAGCCTGGTTGAGTTTTCGACTAACCCAATGGGTGCTCAAAAGCAGGATAAGCAAAGTCTTTTCAGCAACCAAAAATAAAATCGACGACAAACTGCAAAAAAATGGCGTATTCAGGCGCTGTAGCCATATGATACCTGCCCTGATGATTTATGTGCTCAGTCCTGTGCTTATCAATGAACCCGTATTGCTGGCTTTCTTGCAAAAAATTGCCCTTATCTACGTTATTATCGCTGCAGTGGCAACCAGTAGCGCCTTGTTAAACACCGCAGAAAATGTGTATAACGCGTCTCAATTGGCCAAACGGGCACCGATAACAGGTTTCATACAGGTAGCCAAACTTTTTATAGTCATCATTGCCGCTTTGCTCATTATCTCCAGCCTGATCGATAAATCCCCTACTTTATTGCTCTCTGGGCTGGGAGCAATCACCGCCATCTTGTTGTTGATATTTCGTGACACTATTTTAGGCTTTGTGGCAGGTATTCAAATTGCGGCTAATCGTATGGTCAACACCGGTGACTGGATTGAATTACCAAAATACGGTGCGGATGGCACAGTCCTTCAGGTCGGACTAACCACTGTAAAAGTACAGAACTGGGATAACACCATCTCCACGGTCCCCACTTATAGCCTGATAACCGATCCCATGAAGAATTGGCGTGGCATGTCAGAATCTGGCGGGCGGCGCATCAAAAGGTCGCTGTATATTGATGTCAATAGCATTCAATTTTGCGATCAGAAAATGCTGGATGACCTAGGGAAAATTCGTTTTATCAATCAGTATATCGAACACAAGCGGGCGGAGTTGGATGCTTATCACCAGGAACAGAAAATCGATATACAAGATTTACTCAACAGTCGTAGGTTAACCAATATAGGCACGCTTAGGGCCTATCTGATATCTTATTTACGTCACCATCCGCAGGTCAATCAGTCTATGACCCTTATGGTCAGACAAATGCCGCCTACTGAGCTGGGACTACCATTAGAGATCTACTGTTTTAGCACAGACAAAAACTGGGTTAACTATGAAGGAATTCAAGCAGATATTTTTGATCATGCCTTGGCGATACTGCCCATCTTCAGCTTAAGGGCCTATCAACGCGCCAGCGACAGGCCACATTAGCTGACAATGTAGGTTAATTTACAGTCAAAGCATACAAAAACAGGCTAAACAATACCACGCTAGTTATGCCAAAAAAGCCATATTCAACTCGAGTCTTCATCACGTCTTGCTGGTTAGGCTGAGCGATAAAACCCATAATAATACTACTGATCCCTAATACAAATGCGACCAGCGCAAATCCAAAAAGTATCGCGTCACCCCAATTACCCATATTTGTTTCCTATTGTTATAACGGCTGCTGAATCATACCCACAAAAATTTCTCTGCAATTATATACCCAAATGAGGAAAGAAATATAGACTGGTCAGAGACACTAATTATTGGCGTTTTAAACAAAAAAAGTAGTAAATAGTGAGTGTGAATTTTATTGTCTTATGTGTAAATCAAGGTTTCTCAATGGTTTATTTTTTGGCTTGGTACTTGCTTCTCGTTCTTTTAGTCGTCGGGCATATAAACACGTCTTAACCTCGCCTTGACAAACTATTAGGAGAACGCTATGCACAAACTGATTTGCACCAGTCTTTTATTATTAAGCACCACATCTATGGCAGCCAATCAATGCGATGTCGAGTTTGATGGCCAGATTGAACTAGAACAGCACGTCCTGACCATACACACCAAGCAACACAAAAAGGTCATGATCAATCAAGACAAGGTGCTTTTTGTCAATGATCAAAAAATCACCTTAACTGACCGGCAACAGCAACGGGTAAAGGAATATTACGATAGTATCTATAGCGCTGTACCCATGGCTGCGGGCATAGCCTCAGATGCGCTGGCGATGGCCAGTAGTGCCATTAACCAAACCTTCACCAAGTTACTCGGTGCCGATAGTCAGGTCGTAGCGAATGCTGTCGTTCAAATTGATTCGTTAAAAGAAATCTTGCACGATAATTTTTACGCCAAAAACGGTTCTATACGTCTGTATTCCAAACAGTTCCAAGACGGAGAATTTTTTAGTGAAGATTTTACACAAAACTTAGAGCAGGCGATTGAAGGGATCGTTACTCAGTCAATTGGGCAAATTATGGTGTCTCTGGGGACAGAAATGTTATTAAACGGCGGTGATATGGGCGGGTTTGAACAACGGATGGCAACCTTCGGCGACGAAATCGAGCAAAAATTAGAGCACCAGGGAACCGCATTTGAAAAACGCGCTGAACTGTTTTGTGCTAGTTTGGCCAATATAGACCGCATAGAAGAAAAATTGCAAAACGAAATCCCACAACTGGCAGACATGGATGTTCTGCAAGTAAAAAATTACGCAATGTAACCATAAGTAACAATCAATATATGAAGATAAGCATATGCGGTTGTGGTTGGCTAGGCCAACCGCTAGCACAACACCTTAAACACAGTGGTCACAGTATCGTAGCTACTCGTCGTTCAGAAAAAGGCCTACAAGCCCTGGATGAACTCGGTTATAAGGGCATAATCTATAACCTCGGCGAGCCCTTGAACAGCAGTGCTGTGCAGCCACTTTTTTCGTGTGACCTATTGATATTAAATATTCCTCCTGGTCGCAAGTCTATAAACCCAGAGTCTTTTGTCATGCAAATGAAGGACTTGGTAGCCCAAGCTAATAGCTGCGGCATCAAAAACATTATCTTTATCAGCACAACCTCGGTATATGGCAAACAAACCGTTCAAGTGACCGAGCAAACAAACGTACAGCCAAATACCGATTCAGGCCTTGCTCATATCCTTATCGAACAAAGTGTTTTTGAATATTTTGAAAAACGCGGAACTGTAATTCGACTAGCGGGTTTAGTGGGTAGTGGCAGACATCCTGCAAAATTTCTGGCCGGCCGTGTTGACTTAAAAAATGGTGAGCAAGGAGTCAACCTTATCCACCAGCAAGATGTGATTAGGGCGATTGCGCAGATTATTGAAAAAAAAATTTGGGGAGTAACCCTTCATCTTGCCGCGAATGAGCACCCCAGCAGGGAGGAATACTATCGCTGGGCGGCAGTGAAATTAGCGCTGCCAGAGCCACAGTTTGCACCATCAGGGCCCCTGACGGGCAAATTTATCGACGCCAGTTGGACCTTACAAAAACTCGGTTTGAAACTGCTATATCCAAGCCCTTTTGATATGTTGGATTAGTTAGTCGTCAGTAAATTATCCATAAAAAAGCCGTGCCCCCTGGCGCTCACTTTCATTCTATTATCTGTATTAATAATTTAATAAAAAAGCCAAGGGGCTGCTTGGCTTTTTGACAGGATACAAAGACATCAACCAATAAGGGCAGTACCAAAATATTTTAGCGCCACTGTGTTGATAAATATCAATAACAAAATCACGGGAATAAAGGTCCCCACGGAAAAATTCACATATTTTTCAAACCAGCTTTTGGCAAACTTAGGGGCACCCTTGTCCAGCTCAGCGTTGAAATTGGCTTTTTTCCAGCGGTAGATAACAAAGAGACAAATCAGTAGGCCGTTGAACGGCAATATAGTGTCATAAAATACGTCTATGATGACGTCAAACACCGATTTGCTTTGTCCCGCATAGCTAACGAACTCAGTAAAAAAGCCAATTAGCCCAAAAGAGGTGGCGGCAATAATCGCCATCACGACTAACAGCAAGCCCAATATCCCCAGAGATGTCTTACGGCTCAGCTTTTTTTCGTCCATCAAGGCTGCTACAGGCACTTCAAAAATAGAAACCAGTGAGGTGATAGCCGCAAAAAACACCAATAAGAAAAACAAGCTCGCCACTACACTTGCTCCAGCAAAGCCGATATTAACTTGTAGGGCCAGAAATATTTTTGGCAAGAAAGTAAAGATCATGCCCACTGAAGAGTCACTCAAATCTGCCGTATTGGTGTTGGGATTAAATGAAAATACAGCGGGTAGGATCAGCAGGCCAGCGATAAAGGCCACAGCCGTGTCCAGTAATGCCACCAGCTTAGCAGAGCCTGGAACGTCACTGCTATCATCCAGGTAAGACCCATAGGTGATCATGATACCCATTCCCAGCGATAGGGAGAAAAAGGCTTGTGACAAGGCTGCACTGACAACAGTGGCATCTATTTTGCCAAAATCCGGGATCAAATAGTATTTTACACCCTCAATGGCGTTATCCAGGGTCAGTACAAAGATCACCAACCCAACTAACATGACAAACAAGGCCGGCATCATCAGTTTTGCCGCCTTTTCAATGCCCTGTTTAACACCACCCTGGAGGATTAGATACACCACCAGCAATACGGCTAACATATAGTAAAAAAGATCATAACCATTGATAAAGGTGCCAAAGGTACCTGGGTTAGCCAATACATCTAAATTACCTATAACACACTGCACCAGATAACCGAAGATCCAGACAGTCAACACCAGGTAAAAGACCGCTATCATAAAAGGCGTGATAATAGATAACCAACCCGCTAGCTTCCAATGGCGCTCGCCGCCTGTCAGATTGCTATATGCCCCCAGGGGATCTTTGCGGCTATGGCGCCCTACAGACATCTCTGCCAACATAACCGGCAGACAGACAAAAGCCACGAAAATAGCGTACATCAGCAGGAAGGCCCCGCCTCCATTTTTGGTTGCAGCAACAGGAAAACCCACCATATTGCCGATACCTACAGCAGACCCTGCTGCTGCTAGAATAAAACCTAATCGAGATCCAAACTGTTCGCGAGGCGCACCCATAGTGTCATCCTTTATTATTTTTATATTTAGGAGCGGATATTAACAGCAGATAATTAAAAAGTCTTCGCTCAACCGCGAACAAGGAGTAAACCAAACGACGTGAAATATTTACAAAGATGTAACATTCGCTACTTTACCAGGGTATAGACTTGCCATCCCAGTCGACGTAATGGGGTCCGTCTTGGGCATGTAACTGCGCTAATTGGCCCAGTAAGCAGTTCACGGTGAATTGCACAGTAAACAATTTCCCCCTGGCCACATTGGCCTGAAATGGCTTAGACAGCTCAGTATCAACTGTGCCAGGATGATAACAGACCAATGCCAGATTGCTGATCCGCCGCTGGTATTCAATCTGCGCCGTTTTAATCAACATATTAAGCGCTGCTTTACTGGCGCGATAGCCATACCAACCTCCCAGCTGGTTGTCCGTAATACTGCCTACCCGGGCACTAAAAAAAACCACCTTGACTGGGAACTCCCTGGACACCAAAGGCTCGATATATTTTAACCAAATACCCGGCAATACCGCATTAGTAAAAAAATAACCACTGAGTTTACTCACTGACAAGTCTTCCAGACGTTTCTCTGGTTTTAGAGCAACATCGTTTTCTGTCGTACCGTGCAATACGCCAATACAGCAAACTATCAGACTAAAACGTTGTGGCTGTTGCGTTAATTTTTTACAATAATCTGCCACTTCTTGCTCATCGCTATAATCAATTTGAGCATACTCAACTCCTTCTACTGACTGTGTTGGCAATGATCTAGATACGCCATGCACAGTGGTAAAATCGGAACTGCAGCTAAGCTGACGTACTAACTCTTGACCAATTCCACCATTGGCCCCTATGACTAAAGCATCAGGTTTTTTTATCATTTTGCATTATCCTTAACCAAGTTTACTATTGGTTAACAGCTAAGAGTGGGTGAGCTTTAGCTCAGATTTTGTAGCAATCACTTGCTATCGAGCATTAAAATCATGCGCCTAAAAATGAGTTTACACCCTTTCCTGCGACCGAAATAAAACTGCCTTGAGGGTAATGCCCTGTTAACAGTCGAATAATTATATTACGCAGCTAGGACATAAATAGATTAGTGTCCAAATAATTTTATTGCATGCCTGTCTTGAACATCTCTCAATACGTAATCCCCCCTCCCTTAAGTATGTTACTGGGGTAACACCTGAGAAACATACTTTAACGGGTAATCTTCCCCGGTGCCTTGGAGCAGAATTTATACCATAGAAACCGTCAAATGGGCATTTTTTGACTATGGGGGGCAGATAAATAATCAAACTTGCAAGCAAGCTTATACCCAAGCGGCCACGCTAAGAGGTTCAGCTTAATTTTGAAGAGGATAAAAAACTCTCACTATCAGTAACTGATACCACTCCACATTAATATTTACTCACTGAGCGAACGATAATATTTACTTAACCAGAGTGAAAATATTTCCGGTCTACTGATAAAGCGTAAGCAAATTTAGCATCGCCCTTCGGGAAGGCGCTGGCAAGGTCCATCGCTGTATTATAACGTCTATGAAGGCAATCAGCATTCCTTCGATGTTACGCTTTGCTATGAAACTTGCCAGCGCCTTGTGAGTTGATCACATATCAAGGAGCAATGGTATTACGTAGCGCTCAGCACATTTAATATTATGACTATGAGGCAAAAATCTATCGTCAGAATTACGGTGCCAACAGCCCACAAAATCAAGACGGCTATAGGAGAGTCGCTTAAACATGGCCAAGTTTAAGCAAGATTTTGCCCGTCACCTGAAGAAAAACGAGTTCATAGATTATTCAAACCAGTTACCTTGTATCGGTAAGCTGAACAATAAAGGGGCCATCATTAGATAGTTGGCCCGGTTTTGTTCACACCGTACATTTTGCATATAGACTTTTTTCCAAGGATCGTTGATAAGCCACAGTGTTTTTCCTACCACTGCTATTCCTTCAATAGATGCGTTATCCATTAACTCCCACTTTTCACATCCCTCAGTAGACATTACAGGCGCCTGAAATACCAGGCTAACGATGCGGGTTTCCTGACTCCTGGTCAGATCAATGATCCACAGTGTTTCATCATTTCGAGCAGCCGCTAGCAGATAGCTTTTCTCTCCATATTGGTAAAAATCCAGACCGTTGATTGGGTGATTACCCTGTTTAAATTTCGGCAACTTTACTTCGGTGTCCACAAGAGGAATAAAGTCGTTTGTCTGCCAAAAATCATCGGTCAGGATGGTAGAAAAGATACGGGCATTACTCTTGCTGTCTTTCTCTAGTGCCAAATAAAGGGTGCGATCCGTGCCCAGAGCCAGTCCCTCGATACCATCATTGGGGAAATTACCCACCATGAATGATGATGCAAACTGCACAGGTCGTGTATTAGTCATCAGTACTGTGCCGTCATCTTGTATTTTCAGCCTCACCAACAGGGTAGGAAAATCGGTGGACCCGGTATTGGCGTATTTTTGCCGACAACGACCACTAAGTTGCCCCTGACTACTGGCGTCCTCGGTTATAGTGAAAAACACCCCCGACTCCTGAGGATCGGCCACTAAGGCTTCCAAGTCGGGATTTGTTGCCAGGTAGTCACCAAAACACCCGAATTTTATGTGCTCAGCCAAGATCATAGGCATATTTTGGGGAGTCAGTTTAGCGCCCTGTGCCTCTATGGCTCGCAAGCGCAATCGCTGTGAAGGATGAGCGCTTCTATCGCTCAGGGTCATCAATTGGCCATTCCAGTGTGTCAGCCCCGATGTTTGCGGATCGCGCATCACCTGACCATTTGGCTCGGTTATCCATTGCCCCTTAAGGACCACGCTATCGATAGCGGGTGAAACATCACGGTAACTATTGCTACATGCCAACAAACTCGTCAACATCCCGATTAAAAAAAATAACTTAATTTTCATATATTTCCTACGCTAACCTAAAGATAATGTATTTTGACTGCGTCATCCGCCTTAATAATAGTTATGGATTATGACAACTATTATGGCCGCAGCAATTGCGCTAATTTGGCTAATAACAAGCAGAATCAGTTCAGTATGCCAGGATCCACAGCCAAAATATGAGGTTCGTCACTATGCCATCAGTTGTTACCTGCTGTTAAAATGCGGTTTACCTGTAAATTCAGTTGCCAAACACAGGCTTGATGGTAAAAGCATAATGATAGTCACGCCAGGGTAAGGTGTATTTAAACAGCGGCGGTGTACCCCAGGAATCCGTACCGGCTACTCCCCTTTGCTTATAATCGATGTTGATAAATAGCCTGTCGCGGGTTGGCAGCTCGTGGGGGTGTAAGCCTTTTTTTTCAAATTGTTCATAATCATGCACATCAAAACGCTGGGCACCAAATCCAAGTTCCGGCGCCCCCAAAAATGCCAAGCCTAACCCCTGACTATTGGTAAAACTCACTCTGCGCACATCACTTCGGTAACCATTTTCCTGTGGACGAACATAAGGAAAATACAATTCATCAACCGACATGGCATACTTGCCAACCTGGGCAGAGTGTTTTCTGTCCCAATAATTTTCATGGGGACCGCGACCAAACCAGGCTACTTGGGCAAACTCTTGGGGCATCTGCAGCAAACTGCCAATTCTGGGTAACGCACTTTGGAATCGATGAGGGGCCGCATAAAACCAGATATCCAGGTTTACACTGCCATCACCTGAAACAAGATAAGTAGTGAGATAACGGCTTTCTACCTCCGGCAGATAGTGCTCTGTTTTCAGCTCAATTTGGCCATTTTCCAGAGTTTGCCAGTCACAAGCGACTAACTGGCCATGTTGCCCCGCCAATTTCCACACCTGGGCGCGCTGGGGGAAACCTTCACCAAAATCGTTATCTGTCGGCGCCCGCCAAAACTCAGGACGAATGGCAGCCAGTAACATATCCCGCTGTTCAATTTGATAAGCACTGAGTAAGCCGCTGGTTAAATCGAATTGGATATTTGTCCCTGGGGTACTTAAGGTCAAAAACTGCGCACTTTTCTCGACCACCCTTATAGAGTGGGATGAGGGACTATGATTGCCTTCGCTGCTCATCAGCACCTTGTTATCAATAGGCAATTGGCTGCGGGCAATAACCATCCCTAAGGGGAACATGTCACTGGTCTGTTTGTTGATAAACTCAAAATTGACAAAATACTCAAGCCCGGGTTGCAGTTCCAACTGCCAGTGTAAATCCACTACTAGCCTAGATTGAGGGCCAACGAATAGCTCGTCCAGCTTGCCACTGAGTACCGTTTCACCCTCGGCCTGGATTTGCCAGTGCAGGGCAACATCAGACAAATCGGTAAAATAGCGTTTATTGTGGATATTAACTTGCGCCCTGGCTAAATCAGCCGCCGAGACAGCCATATATTGATACACGGCCTGTACTTCAAAAGCATGGGGATTGGGAGTGCGATCTGCCGCCAAAACACCATTGGCACTGAAGTTACCATCGTGATGCATCCCTGGTGTTTCCATGTCCCCACCGTATCCCCAATATGCCTGACCATCATCCGTGCTTAGTGCAAAGGTTTGGTCTACCCAGTCCCAAATAAAACCACCTTGTAGCAACGGGTATTTTTCTATCACCTGCCAATAATCCACCAAATTTCCCAGACAATTACCCATTGCATGCCCGTATTCACATAAAATGAGTGGGCGAGTTTCCCCTAGCTCAGCATAATGTTCCAGTACCGAGATGGGCGCGTACATCTGGCTATACATGTCGGTATGTCGACGCAGTTGTGCTTGTTCTGACATCACTGGCATGGATGTTCTATCTTTTAACCAATCATATAGTGCTTCAATATTTGGCCCATCCCCGCTTTCATTACCAATTGACCAAATAACAATAGAAGGATGATTTTTATCCCGCTGGTACATGTTTTCTACACGATTTATATAAGCGCTACGCCAGGTTGGCATATTCACCATATGGCCAGCAGGATCATAAGATATTGGCTGATTCGCCGCCCCTATGCCATGAGACTCAATATTGGCCTCATCGACCAGATACATACCATATTGATCGGCAAGCTCGTACCAATAAGGATCGTTAGGGTAATGGGCGGTGCGCACCGCATTGATATTAAATTGTTTGAGCAATTGCATATCTTTAAGCATGGACTCACGGCTGAGCACATGGCCAGTGACGGGATCATGTTCATGACGATTGACACCTTTGAACAATACCGCCTGGCCATTGATTAAAACGTTGCCATTTTTAAGTTCACTGGTGCGAAAACCGATCCTGGTGTGAATAAACTGGATAGCCTGGCCCTGGGGATCGAGTAAACGAAGATGCAGATCATACAGGTGTGGCGATTCAGCATTCCAGGCTAAAACCTGCCCCACATCTTTATGTAAAATAATGGATTGTTCACTTTGTGTAGTCAAGGTAGCGATTTGCAGGGTTTGTGCCAACAGAACCTGGTGCTTGGTGTCTTGCACGGTAATTTGCAGACAGTAACCTTCCTGGGCGGCGATATGGTGATTTTTGATAACCCCGCTAAAATCAAATATGCCGTTTTGGTAACTATCATTTAAAGTACTGTTGGCGTGAAAATCCCGGATCCGCACTTTAGGCGTGGCGTAAAGATAAACATCCCGTTCAATGCCACTTAAGCGCCACATGTCCTGCAATTCAAGGTAGGTGCCATCACACCAGCGATACACTTCCAGGGACACAGTATTATTGCCGGATACAAGATAGGGGGTGATATCAAACTCAGCAGGGGATTTTGCGTCCTGGGAATAGCCGACCTTATGTTCATTTATCCATACATAAAAGGCCGATTTAACAGCACCAAAATAGATAAAAATCTGTTGTCCCTGCCAATCTTTCGGCAGGGTAAACTCTCGTTTATATGAGCCTACAGGGTTGTACTGTTCAGAAACCTCACCCGCCACGGGGCAATCCGTAAAGTCAACGCGCATATTGATATAGTTCGCCGCACCATACCCCTGCAACTCCCAATTGGCAGGCACGTCAATTTTCTTCCAGGCGCTGGTATCATAATCACACCGGTAGAAATCTGTGGGCCGCAAACGGGGATCCTCAACCCAGTTAAAATCCCAACGGCCATTTAGCAGCATATAATTGGACGCGGTCCAAGGCTCACTTGTGTAAGCCGTTTGTGCCTGGTTGAAGGTGTAAAAAGACGCCCTTGGCTGCTCCTTGTTTACGGCGAAGACGGTGGGATTTTGCCAATCGTGAAGAGCGGGGCTTTGCTGGGATTTATGCATAGTGAACAAGTCTATATTAACGCGACAACGGCTATGGACAAACGCCCAAACACACCGCAACACAGGGTTACAAAATGTGCGGTAAAGGGGCGTTTTCACTTTCTTCCCGCACGGAGGGATCACCTGCCAGGCAATACTAGTATTTATACTATTTATTTTATACGGCGTAAATGGCCAGTGAAAAACCAGCCCGGCTAGCAAGCTCTGACAAGGGGCATTAATAAACACGATCCGCAGGTATTACCCCCGAACAGTCAGGTCGCAAGATCAGTGAAAGTCTGCCCCTGAGTGATACAGCGCCTGAGATGAAAAAAGACATTTAGCCCGTAAAATAGCCTGATCATGTACCAACACCCATGCCTTTTTAGTCACGGGAAGACTACCTGAGCACCAGCATTATCTGCTCTCTCACAAAACCTTGTGATAAATAACTCTATCCATTTGCCATTGTGACTAGACCGCGCCGAGGCAAACAGCGACAATATTGTTCACGCTTTAAAATCGATAAAGGTAAAGATGTCTGAATTGTCTTTTAAAATTGGCCTGTTTTACGGCTCCACGACCTGCTATACCGAGATGGCAGCTGAGAAAGTTCAGGCTGCCCTTAACCACCTCTTTGCCTCTGAAGTGGTGCAGTTATTTAACATCAAGGATGTTTCTTTACGCCAGGCAGAGCAGTTTGATGTACTGATTTTTGGTATTTCCACCTGGGATTTCGGCGAGTTGCAGGAAGACTGGGAATCCTGCTGGCAAGATATTAGTACATTGGATCTCACAGACAAAACCGTGGCCTTATTCGGTTTGGGTGACCAACTTGGTTACAGCGACTGGTTTCAGGATGCCTTAGGTATGCTGCATGATGAAGTGCTGCCCCTGGGTTGCCACATTATCGGTTACTGGCCCAATCAAGGCTATGATTTCGCCGAGTCCAAAGGGCTAACTGCGGATAATAGCCACTTTGTCGGTTTGTCACTGGATGATGAAAATCAATATAATGAGACCGAACAACGTATTAGCACCTGGACCGAGCAGTTACTGCTCGAACTGGATAATTTGACGAATTGAGTCTGCCCGACACCCCTAATTCGAGATTGCATCGGCCCTATTACCGTAACGGTCCTGAGCACCGAGGCGGAGCCGATGTCAGCTTTGGGGACATCGTTAAAATTTTTGGTTTTCCCTCTGTGGATATAGGTAAGTGGGTGACCCGCGAGGAGCAACAAATCGCCGCTAACCTTTTTTTCGATGCCTTGTGTGATCTGATGGACATATTGCAAGTGCCTGAATCGGTGATTTCGCTCAATGGCACCTTGTCACTGGCTTTTGGTACCGGGGGACGCAAACATAGCTGTGCCCATTATGAATCCAGTCGTAAGCGCCTGGCGCTAGCCAAAAACGCCGGAGGGGGAGCTTTAGCTCATGAATGGTTTCATGCCTTCGATCACCACATCTGTGCCAAATTATTCCGTGATGCCCAGCCAGGTAATTTTGCTTCCCAATTATGGTTGGATGATTACGAAATGCTGCCACATCCGTTAAATAGTAAGCTTAATACCTGTTTTGAAACTATTTTTCTTGAGCAGCACAAAACCGGTGCTAACACCTATTTCCTGACCAGTGCCAAGGTCGATAAAAGCATGAAAATTTATTACTACGCACGCCCTGAAGAGCTTGCTGCACGTGCATTTGAAGCATTTATTGAAGATCAGGCGTTACGTAACGCTTTTCTGGTCCAAGGCAGCATAAAAAGCCCCGAAGTCATGCTGGGGATCTACCCTAAAAAACACCATAGACAAATATTAGGACAGAACTTTGTGGATTATTTTCGCTATTTGGGGCAGGCTATATACTCGAGTCATTTAAAAGATGTTTAAATATAAATGTGAAAAGCAGCACTTTTCATTAACATTATTGCTAAGATTTAGTTAATTAGTGGATGCTCTTGAGTAAAACTGCCTTTATACTAGGCGAATTCGTTATCAACAATTTGGCGACAGATACAAATGAAAAGAAAAAAGCACGGCTCCTCAGATGATGAAGCAACAATAGATATGACTCCCATGTTGGACATAGTGTTCATCATGTTGATTTTCTTCATTGTTACTACCTCCTTTGTTAAAGAAAAAGGTTTGGATGTGTCACGTCCAAAAGATACAAACACTCCTCCTCCTAAGACTAATGTGAAGTCCTTGGCTATTCGTGTGGAGCAGGATGGTACTATTGTCATGAATAACCGTGATGTAGACATACGCCGTATCATAGCCAACATTCAAAGTTTCCTGGCTGAAAACAACACCGATAGTGCTGCCGTTCAGGCGCATCCAAAAGCTAAACATGGCGTAGTCACTGAAGTGATTAACCAAGCAAAAGAAGCGGGTATTGCTAACATATCAGTACTGGTTTCTAAATAATCGATCTACCTCGCTTACGCGAGCAAAATCAAAAACGCCATCAATCGATGGCGTTTTTTTTGTGATTAAATAAAAATGCAGACCGATACTGTTATTCAAGATCCAATGGTTCTGGAGATAAAATGATACCTGTACTATCGGCATAGATATGATCACCAGGGAGAAAAGTCACCCCGCCAAAATTTACCGCAACGTCAATCTCGCCTACTTCCTGATCATCTGCGCTAACCGGTATAGAGGCAATAGCATGGATGCCAACATTAATTTCCTCCAAATCATCCACTTCGCGAACGCTGCCGTAACAGACAATACCTTCCCAGCCATTATCCATAGCAATCTGCGCAGCATTGGAGTCGATTAAAGCACGGCGCATTGAACCCCCGCCGTCAATTAACAGGACTTTACCTAAGCCCGGTTGTTCCAGAGTCTTTAACACTAGTCCTTTGTCTTCGAAACACTTAATAGTCGCAATTTCACCACCGTAAGAAGGACGCCCACCGAAGCTTACGAACATAGGTTCGACAACATCCACGCTATCGGCAAAAAGATCGCACAATTCAGAAGTATTATAATCCATAACATATCCCCGTGATTAGGTTCGCTCTCAGTATACTGCTAGGCGAAGGCAATGCCACTACTAATCTGTCCCAGGTAAAGCAATCCTTAAGTAAGGTGATAACCTCTTCACAGATTGTTCTTTAATCTGCCACCTAAGCTTCATTTCCCTTGACTACCCTAGAATTAAGTGCGTATTTGGAGATAGGTATTGAAAACGCTGACGCAAACAGATATACCATTATTCTATTGGCTATTTAACCTTACCGCTCGGCGTAATTGTCGATGGATAATCTGGCTATCCAGATCCGGTGATGGCCATCTATACCTGCTACTTGGTTTGTGCCTGTGGTTATTTGAAACGAAGCATAACGCACTCTTTTTATATTCTGCACTGCTGGCCTATAGTCTTGAGCTGCCACTTTACCTGGCGCTCAAAAAGTGTCTACAACGCACCCTTCCCCCTGATCTGTTTCACAACGTCACACAGCAGCCGCCTTTTTTATGGCCTCGTTGATCTCCGCTTTTTATTCCTCAACATTTTTATTTGTGTATCTCTGGGTCAGCATTGTCAGACTGTCCCGGATAATGTTGGGGGTACATTATCCGAGTGACATAATAGCCGCTGCTGCTTTGGGCCTGAGTATGTCTTATTTTAGTTTGGCATTACTGTAAAGGGTATTGATATATGAAAATCCTGCATGGAGTACAAGGCACGGGTAATGGTCATATAACGCGAGCCAGAGTCATGGCCGAGGCTTTTTCCCAGCGCCCAGATGTACAAATAGATTATGTATTTTCAGGGCGAGATAAAACACCATACTTTGATATAAAAGTCTTTGATCATTACCAAACCTACCGTGGCCTGAGCTTTAAAATCCAAGGCGGGAAAATCAGTAAATATACCACCTGCAAAGCTGCCAATATCCCTGAATTAGTGCGTGACATTAAAAGCTTGTGTATCAGTGACTACGATCTAGTCATCAATGATTTTGAACCCGTCAGTGCCTGGGCAGCAAAGTTCAGTCATACCCCCTTTATTTCTATCAGTCACCAGGCAGTATTTAAGCATCCCATCTCTCAACATACCCGCACATTAATTGACCGCGCTATTACCAAGTATTTTGCGCCCACTGGTATACAGCTTGGTGTGCACTGGTATCACTTTGGCTGTTCGATCATGCCGCCCTTTATTAATGCCCAGGAGTCGAGGGGCGCCCGAGGCCACCAATATTTGGCGTACTTGCCATTTGAAGACCTGGATGATATCGATACCCTGCTCGACCCGCTCGCGGAATACGAATTCGTTTGCTTTCATCCTAATGTAACGACCCAGCATAAGACGGGACATATTACCTGGTGCCATCCGGCAAAAGATAAATTTGCTCGAATAATGCAAAATTGTTCAGGCGTTATAGCCAATGGCGGCTTTGATCCCGCCAGTGAGTGCCTGCATTTTGGTAAGAAATTATTGATAAAACCACTTTTCGGTCAATTTGAGCAGCTTTGTAATACCAAAATACTGGTTCAGCTCAGACTTTGCCTTATACCAATCCACCTTAATATCTACCCACTCAGCGATCAATAATATCTGCTTAATAGGGATGTGAATTTCCACGGTCTACTGATAAAGCTGAAGCAAATTTAGCATCGCCCTTCGGGAAGGGCTGACAAGCTCCCTAGCTGCATTATAACGTCTATGAAGGCAACCAGCATTCCTTCGGCATTACGCTTTGCTATGAAACTTGCCAGCACCTTCTGAGTTGATCACATATCGAGGAACAATGGTATTAGTATGTCTGTATTAGATGGCGACATTGTCGAAGACTGGTTGAAAATGCCAGCCAACGAGCCCATCAAATTTCCACAAAATCCGACGATCCTTATCGATTGGTTATTAGCCAGGGACTGGCAGTCGGTGGATAAACTCTGTGAGCAGTTATGGCAAAACGTCCACTTTTTTCCTTCCCTGGCAGCTCAACTGGACAACCTCTCTTGCTCCCCGCGGTCAAAAGCATAAATTATAACACTTAGGCCGAGCCTAATACTTTGCATTTCAGGCCGGTAATGACATCATATACCACATGTCTGTATGCTGAGAAATGAGATGCGTCCCACCCATAGAAACGTCATGATTTTATGCGGATTATTATCCGTATTTTGCCTGCAAGGCTGTGGCCAAAAAAAACCACTTTATTTACCCCAAAGCCCCCAAAGCAATCAGTCTGGCGATTTGCGCCAGCCAACCGTTACCCCACAAAGAGAGCAATAATATGGATTATTTCGGTTATAAAGGTCAACAACTATGGGCGGAAGAGGTGTTATTAGCCGATATTGCCAAGCAGCACGGCACCCCCTGTTATGTATACTCCCGAGCAACAATAGAACGTCATTGGCATGCATTTGATCAAGCAGCAGGCACCCATCCTCATCTGGTCTGTTATGCAGTAAAAGCCAATGCCAATCTTGGGGTGTTGAGCATTCTTGCTAAGTTAGGCTCAGGTTTTGACATTGTCTCTAGTGGGGAATTACGTCGCGTACTTAAAGCGGGCGGGGATCCTGCCAAGGTGGTATTTTCCGGCGTGGGTAAAACAGAAGAAGAAATCGCTCTGGCTCTGGCGCATAACATCAAATGTTTCAACGTCGAGTCCCCTGCTGAATTGGATCGTATTAGTCAGGTTGCCGTTAGCCAAAACAAAATTGCGCCTATATCAATTCGGGTCAATCCGGATGTTGACGCAAAAACTCACCCCTACATCTCCACCGGTCTTAAAGACAATAAATTTGGCATAGAACGGGAACAAGCCGTGGCTGTCTACCTTCACGCTGCATCATTACCGAACCTAGAAATAAAAGGCATTGACTGTCATATTGGCTCTCAGTTAACCGAAGTCGCCCCTTTTATTGATGCCTTAGACAAATTATTGGTATTGATTGATGAGCTGGCCATAGAAGGCATCCACCTTTCTCATCTCGATGTAGGCGGCGGTTTAGGGGTAACCTATAAAGACGAAACCCCACCCCATCCGATCGAATACACTCAGGCTATTGCCGAACGGATGGAAGGTCGTAATAAACTTATGCTGATTTTTGAACCGGGTCGAGCAATCATGGCAAACGCCGGCGTATTGCTCACCAAAGTTGAATTTTTAAAGCAAGGAGCAGAAAAAAACTTTGCCATAGTCGATGCTGCAATGAACGATTTAATCCGTCCTGCATTATATTCCGCCTGGCAGAATATTATTCCACTCGATAGAGCCTTGGATCGCGAGCCAGCAGTCTATGATGTAGTAGGTCCAATCTGCGAAACCGGCGATTTTATTGGTAAGTCCCGGGAGTTGAATATAGCTGCCGGTGATTTCCTGGCCGTCAGAAGTGCCGGTGCATACGGTTTCGCCATGGCTTCAAATTATAATAGTCGCTGTAAAGCCCCTGAAATAATGGTTGATGGTACACAGTCCGTAGTCGTCAGAGAACGTGAAAAAGTTGAGGACCTATGGCGCGGTGAATCCACTTTACCTTAAAGTAAGCTCTGGGGAATGTCTCGCTTTTGACAGTTAATTCTTATGGGCTTTATCAAAGGCATGGTCAGTTATGTTACGAAATGATATAACCTAATTATAGATGTTTGGTTCAGGGCGTAATTTCCCTTCAAACAATAGATTTTTCAAGTAAGTAGCAAACATGCAAGTTCAGTTTTCTAAAATGCACGGCTTGGGCAATGACTTTGTCGTTATCGATAATGTTACCCAAAATGTATTTTTTACCAAAGATAAAATCAAACAATTAGCGGATCGCAACTTCGGTATCGGTTTTGACCAAATGTTGCTGGTTGAGCCGCCTTACGATCCGGAGCAGGACTTTCACTATCGGATTTTTAACGCCGATGGCTCAGAAGTATCACAATGTGGTAACGGGGCACGCTGCTTCGCCCGTTTTGTGAAGATGAAAGGCCTAACTAACCGCAACAAAATTGTCGTTAGTACCAAAGCGGGACGCCTAGTGCTCTATCATGAGCGGGATGGCCAGATAACAGTGAATATGGGTGTGCCTGTGTTTGAACCGGCGTTGATACCTCTTATCGCCAACAAACAAGAAAATATCTATATTATCCGTGCCCAGGAGCAAACCTTTTTTTGCGGAGCCGTGTCCATGGGTAATCCTCATTGTGTCCTGTTGGTAGATGATGTGGCGACTATTGATGTCAATGGCATCGGCCAACTACTCGCCGGGCACGAACGCTTCCCTGAAGGTGTCAATGTTGGTTTTATGCAGATCATCAACTCAGGCCATATAAAATTGCGGGTATTTGAGCGAGGGACGGGTGAAACCCTTGCTTGTGGTAGTGGAGCTTGTGCGGCCGTTGCCATTGGGCAAATGCAAAACAAACTTGGCAAAGACGTCACTGTGGATTTGCCAGGCGGCAGCCTTAAAATCCGCTGGCAAGGGCCAGATAATATATTAAAAATGACGGGCAACGCAGAACACGTTTTTGATGGAAGTATAATGTTATGAATGATACATCTGGTCAGCAAAAAAACTCTCTCAATACCGCTCCTTCCTTAGCAATTTCAGACGTTCTGACTGAAGATGAGGTGACAAAGTATTTACTCACCCATCCAGAATTTTTCGCCATTCATCCCCAACTGCTCGAGCAGTTGGAAATCCCGCATAGCCACAAGGGCACCGTCTCACTGGTGGAGCGCCAAAGTGAGCAATTTCGTCATAAAGTGAGTCAGTTAACCAACAAGTTAAGCCAGCTCATCGCCATCGCTAAAAAAAATGAAGAAATTTATCATATTTATGCCGATCTTAATCTACGCATATTACGCTGTACCGACATCAGCACAGTACAAGCGGTACTCGCTGAAGTCATGCAAAAACAGCTAAACCTTTCCTCGGTCGCTCTTAGACCCTGTAAAGGGGTTTTTTCCTTACCTGAGATTCAGCGTAAGTTTTTCTATGAGAAACGATTTAAAGAAAATACTTTCTTTTTCGGGCGGTTAAGTGAACACGAAAAGAAACTGCTGTTTAACGATCAGGAAGCCGAATCCGTGGCATTACTGTCACTTGGCCCACAGGGTGAATTAGGTATATTGGCCATTGGCAGTAAAGATCCCGGACATTTTAATCCAGAGATAGACACCTTGCTTATCACACAATTACAACAATTCCTCAGTATATTGCTACCCAAGCTTCTGGCTTATTAGTGATGTTGCAGCCAGATCTGCAGCCCTGGATGGTCAAGTATTTTGACCATCTAAAATATGAGCGCAACCTGGCCAGCAAATCCATCGAAAACTATCAGCGCCAGCTCAGCGTCGTCATCGCGCAATTGAGCATTGCATCCTGGTCGGAGCTTAAGGTTGACGATGTGCGCCAGATACTCAATCACGCCAGACGCCAGCATCTCAGCCCCAGAAGTATTGCCCTTAGATTGTCCGCCCTGCGCACCTTTTGCACTTACCTGGTGAACCAGAAGGTTTTGACCAGTAATCCTGCCAAAGCACTGCAGGCTCCCAAAGCCGGCCGACCACTACCCAAGCAACTTAATGTAGATGAAATGCACCAGCTACTGGAATTCAAAGATGATTCATTGCTAGCGTTACGTGATAAGGCCATGCTGGAATTAACCTACAGCTGTGGCCTGCGCCTATCAGAATTGGCCGAGCTTAACTTAACAGATATCAGTGCTGATAATCAGTTGCGGGTAATGGGCAAAGGTAGCAAAGAACGTATTTTACCCATAGGAAAAATTGCCCGGGCCAGCCTTAGCAAATGGTTGGGGGTACGCGGTGCCTTGGCACGACCAGATGAACAAGCCCTGTTTTTAAGTAAACACCTAAGGCGTATCAGCACCAGGCAAATTGCTAAAAGAATGCAGTTGTGGGCCAAACATCAACAGCTGGATCAGCATGTTAACCCACATAAACTACGACATTCTTTCGCTACACATTTGCTAGAATCCAGCGGTGACTTACGTGGTGTGCAAGAATTGCTGGGCCATGCTAATTTATCTACTACCCAGATTTATACCCATTTGAATTTCCAACATCTTGCCCAGGTATATGATGGGGCGCACCCTAGAGCAAAACGCCGCAAATAAGGTCAGCTAACAGGAACACATAACGCCACATGATATTTTATCGTCAACTACAAAAAATTACCGCCATGAGTTTTGATCTCGATGACACCTTGTATGATAACCATCCTTTGATACTCAAGGCAGAACAAAAATTACTGGCTTTTTTGCAGCAACACAGTCCCGGGACAGCTACAGACACCCAATATTGGCGGCAACATAAGCTGGCGGTACTTGATGCCCATCCTCAACTGCACAGCGATATGGGCCTATTACGCAGAGAAACCCTGACCCAAGGTCTAACCGAGTTGGGTCACAAAGGCCTCCAGCTGGATCAGGCAGTAGATGATGCTTTCGCCTTTTTCTACCACCAGCGCAGCGACTTCAAAGTAAGCAGTGAGGTATGTAACATACTGGATAGCTTAGCCGCTCGCTTACCGCTGGTGGCGATCACTAATGGTAATGTTAATCTGGACCAAATTGGCATTGGCGATTACTTTGAGAAAAGTTTTCATGCCAGTCTCGACTTGCCTATGAAACCGGCGAGCAATATGTTTAATGCTGCCCAACAATTCCTGCAACGCCCAGCGAGTGAGATATTGCATGTAGGCGACGATTTGCAAAAAGATGTACACGGAGCAAAGCTAGCTGGCTTTAGCTCTGCTTGGTATGCATGCAATCGCGCTATGTGCTTGAAAAACGAACCTGTAGGCCTAGTACCTGACATTCAACTGACGAGCCTGGATGAACTTTGTACCCTGCTCTAGCCTGGACACATTAAATTTCACCCAAAACCATTGGCGTTAAGGCTAGCCGGCAACAATGCAGCGTCAAGGGAGACGGATAGATTAGTCTTCCAGTACATTTTGCCGCATGGTTTTACAGGGATGTGGACAACTGGGTTTACCCACTATCTTGGCGGGTACGCCGGCCACAGTAACATGCGCAGGCACGTTATCCAGTACTACACTGCCGGCACCTACTTTTGCCCCCTGACCTATCTCGATATTGCCTAAAATCTTGGCTCCCGCACCTATCATCACCCCCTGGCGAACTTTAGGATGGCGGTCACCGGATTCATTACCCGTCCCCCCAAGCGTCACCGATTGCATGATGGACACGTTATCTTCGATCACCGCTGTTTCTCCTACTACAATGCCGGTAGCATGATCAAACATCACACTTTGCCCTATATAAGCAGCGGGATGAATATCCACTGACAGCACCTCAGAGCTTCTGCTTTGTATAAACAAGGCCAGATCCTGCTTGTTTTTTAACCACAGCATATGGGCAAATCGGTGTACCTGAATGGCGTGAAACCCTTTGAAATACAACAATACAGTCAAATAAGATTTGACCGCGGGATCCCGCTCAAATACCGCTTTGATATCCAGTATAGTCGCTTCGATCAACAAAGGGTGAGTGGCGTAGACTTGGGCCAGCATGCTACGTAATGCTGGCGCTGTCATCACCTCGTCAGACAGTTTATTGGCTAATATAAACCCCAGCGCAGAGGTGAAATCAGGCTGTTTAAGAACACATTCCAGGGCATAGGTAGCCAACAAAGGTTCGTTTTCAACCAGTGCATGGGCCTCTTGTTTTAGTTGTCGCCAGAAATCCAGATCCATATATTTCGCCTACTATTTACTTAGGGTAGCAAGTGTAATTAGACAGCAGTGATATGCCTAATATTGATTAAGAACAAAATGATTAAATGTATAAAAACACAGTATAACTGCTATACTGTGTCGATGATTTTCCAGCCTTTTTATCTCCATGGATGTATCTCGACTTTTAGAACAATTGAATGACAAGCAGCGCGATGCTGTAGCCTCCCCAGCAGCCGACATGCTAATCTTGGCAGGCGCTGGCAGCGGCAAAACCCGGGTGTTGGTGCATCGTATTGCCTGGCTAATGGACGTAGAAGGTGTTGCCCCATGGGGCATACTAGCCGTGACCTTTACCAACAAAGCGGCCCGTGAAATGCGCGGCCGAATAGAACACCTCCAGGGTAGTGCTTTGAGCAGTATGTGGATTGGTACCTTTCATGGCATAGCCCACCGGTTGTTGCGCACCCATTATACCGAGGCCAAACTGCCACAAAATTTTCAGATATTGGACTCAGATGATCAACATCGTCTCGTACGCCGGGTCATTAAAAGTATGAATTTGGATGAAAAAAAGTGGGCTCCCAAGCAACTCCAATGGTACATCAACGGCAACAAGGATGAAGGTTTACGTGCCGAACACATTGACACCCATGGTGACGGGAATCAACAAACTTTGCGGGATATTTATCACACCTATCAACAAACCTGCGATCGTGCCGGTCTGGTAGACTTTGCCGAATTACTGTTGCGTGCCCATCAGTTGTGGGTGCAAAATCCAGCCTTATTACAACACTATCAACAGCGTTTTCGCGCCATACTGGTAGACGAATTCCAGGATACCAACAACATCCAGTATGCCTGGTTACGCCTACTGGCAGCACCGAGCAATAACATGATCATTGTCGGTGACGACGACCAATCTATTTATGGCTGGCGGGGGGCGAATGTGCAGAATATCCAGCATTTTTTACGGGATTATCCCCAGGCTAAAACCATTCGCTTGGAGCAAAACTATCGCTCTACCGGCAATATCCTCAAAGCCGCCAACGCTCTTATTGATAACAATCAGGGCCGTCTGGGCAAAGAATTATGGACAGATGGAGCCGAAGGCGAAAAGATTTCACTCTATGCCGGTTTCAATGAATTAGATGAGGCGCGCTTTAGTGTATCCCGTATCAAAGACTGGCACAGTCAGGGTAATGACCTGAGTGATTGTGCCATCTTGTATCGCAACAATGCTCAATCCCGGGTGTTGGAAGAAGCCTTATTACAAGAGTCCGTTGCCTATCGTATTTATGGAGGCTTACGCTTCTTCGAACGTCAGGAAATACGCGATGCCCTGGGGTATTTACGTATTATCAACCAACACATTGATGACGCCGCTTTTGAGCGTGTGGTCAACACCCCGTCCCGGGGTATTGGCAATCGGACTTTGGCACAAATCCGCGAGGTGGCCAAAGAAACCGAACAATCTATGTGGCAATCCTGCCTGCAATTGTTACGGGAAAAACGTCTTGCGGGTCGTGCGGCCAATGCCTTACAGGCCTTTATCGATTTAATTTTACAACTACAAAAGGACGTACTTGATCAACCCCTGGATATACAGGCAGATCATGTGATCAAACATTCAGGTCTGTATGCTATGTACCAGGCTGAAAAAGGCGAAAAAGCCCAAGCCCGTATCGAAAATCTGCAAGAGCTGGTGACGGCTTGTAAACAATATGTACCGCCAGAGGAAGCACTGGATATGCCACCTTTATCAGCCTTTTTAGCCCATGCCTCGTTGGAAGCGGGTGAAGCTCAGGCAGATAAAGATCAAGATGCGGTGCAGATGATGACTATTCACAGCGCTAAAGGCTTAGAATTTCCTCTGGTGATCCTCGCCGGTGTAGAAGAAGGCATGTTCCCCAGTCAAATGAGCAATGACGAGCCGGGTAAAATTGAAGAAGAACGCCGCCTTTGTTATGTGGGTATGACCCGCGCTATGGTGAAGCTGTATATCACCTATGCGGAGAACCGCAGAGTGTATGGCCAGGACAAATACCATACCCCATCGCGATTTATTAAGGAAATCCCCGGGGACTGTATTGAAGAAGTCCGCTTGCGCACTACTATTTCCCGTCCCGTGCAAAATCGATTCCAACCGGTTACGGCGCATACTGCCTTTGAATCCACTGGTTTTAAACTCGGCGAACGGGTGTCACACCGCAAGTTTGGCGAAGGCACTGTGCTAAATTATGAAGGCAGTGGCGAACACGCCAGAGTACAGGTGAATTTTGAGGAGCTGGGCAGTAAGTGGCTGGTATTGTCTTTTGCTAAACTGAACAAATTGTAATATTAACGTTATGGCCAGACTTAAATAATACCATTCCTTCTTGATATGTGATCAACTCAGAAGGTACTGGCAAGTTTCATAGCAAAGCGTAACGTCGAAGGAACGCGGGTTGCCTTCATAGACGTTATAATGCAGCTAGGGAGCTTGCCAGTCCTTCCCGAAGGGCGATGCTAAATTTGCTTCCGCTATATCAGTAGAGTGGGAAAATTCACACCCCTGTTAAGCAAATATGATCGATCGCTGAGTAAGTAGATATTAAGGTGGATTGGTATAATTATAGGTTTCGGGAAATCGTTAAATGAGTTGCCAAGTATTTTAAGACTTTATAAGTAAAAAATTAAAATCACCCGCAGTGCCATGGGTCAATATCAATTTAACATTGAAACGATAGAAGGAAAGCGGATTAAAACTGACCACCACTATAAATGTAGTGGTGGCGTTGAATCGTTAAATGAAGTGCTTTCACATCTAGAAAATGTTCAATTATATAGCTAGTGACTAAAAATACGTTTTGTGTGCCGCTAAAATAATGATCGTAATCCGGTAGTTATTGACCAAGGGCTGCCAATTTTCGTGCCTTGTGGTAATGGCGCAATGAATCGTAGCTAAATATACCCAGTGCCAGCCATACAAATCCAAACATCACCAAGGTGGTATCATCCAAGGGCTCGGCGTACACCAGGGTAGCTAGCCCGAACATGATACTTGGGCCTATGTACTGGAAAAAACCCAGGGTTGAATACATGATGCGTCTGGCCGCGGCTGTAAAACACAGCAAGGGTGCCGTGGTGACTATTCCGGCACAGATCAGCGTGACGTTCAGGGCGGTGTCATTGGTCGCCATGTTACTCATCTGCCCGGCGAAGAAAATCCAATAAATAAGCGCCGCAGGTAACATCATAGTGCTTTCAATCAACAAACCAGGTAGGGAGTCCACCGCAACTTGTTTGCGCAGTAAACCATATACGCCAAAAGACGCAGCCAATGTCAGCGCCACCCAAGGTACATGACCATAGGAAAAGAAGAAAATCACCACACCAGACAACACTAATCCGACCGCCAGTCGCTGCAGATTACGCAGCCGTTCACCTAAAAATACCCGGCCTAGAAACACATTTAGCAACGGATTGATATAATATCCTAGGCTCGCATCTAACAGGTGACCATTGTTGATAGCCCATATAAATATAAACCAGTTGCCTGCCAGTAATAAGCCCGAGACCAGTAATAATTTCACTACTTTAGGGGTTTTCAGAGCAGCTTTGACCTTGGGAAAATGGCCGGTTACCGTCACCAGTATGCATAACAATAAAACTGACCAGACGATGCGATGCAGCAGAATTTCAATCGCAGGAACGCCCTCCAGCAACTTAAAATAAAGCGGCGCAAACCCCCACATCGAGTAAGCGGCGATGGCAAATAACGCACCTGATTTAGCTGATTTATCGTACATGTTCTATACTACTCCTTGTTTAATGCGCGGCAGTGTGAATTAAGCACCTTAGAAAAGCAATCTCCAACGTTTCCCGTTCCATACTAAATGGTTATGACAATTATCCGATCTGATTTGATTGATCACCAGCATTAATGTTGCAACCCTTAGCGCAAGGACAGGAAGAACCGGGATCCAAAGTAGGGAACTTATATTTGATGGCAGATAAAAAGTGACGAGTTAAATCTTAGAAGGAATATGCAACTATTAAAGTGGCAAAATACAATCCACACCCGTGCTCATTGTTAACGTGAGCGATACAGACTTATGAATAACCCTTCAGAATATCTTGAAGGGCTGTTACGTTAGTTACGCACGAATTTGGCCTGTGCCGCTAACTAGGTATTTTTCGGTGGTCAGTGATTCCAGCCCCATCGGTCCATAAGCATGTAGTTTAGAGGTGGCGATACCAATTTCCGCTCCCAGACCAAGCTCGCTACCGTCAGAAAAACGTGATGAGGCATTAACCATAACCACTGATGAATCGACACTACGCTGAAAACGCCGGGCATTGAGCTCGTTTTTGGTACAGATAACTTCAGTATGATGACTACCAAAACGAACAATATGAGCTAATGCACCATCCATATCATCCACCAGACGCACCGCAATTTCTAAATCGAGATACTCTTGGCCAAAATCACTATCTGCCAATATATTCGCATGCTCGAAATACTTGGCAGCGTTTGCACTGGCATTAATCTTAACCTTGGCACCTTTTAATGCAGCAGCGGCCAGAGACAGAAAATCCTCAGCTATGTCTTTATGTACCAACAAACCTTCGGTAGCATTACACACGCCTGTGCGGTGTGTTTTACCGTTGATCAACAGATTAAGGGCTGTGGTCAGATCGGCGTCTTTATCTATATATAAATGGCACACCCCTTTGAAATGTTGGATCACAGGGATTTTACTGTTGTCTGTTACAAAGTTGATTAAGCCTTCGCCACCACGGGGAATAATGACATCGATGTAATCTCTTTGCTGCATCAGCTCCATCATCAATTCTCGATCGGGATCAGGCACCACCGTGATTAATTCAGGTGGCAATTTATGATTGAGTAATACCTGCTGGAGCACCCCAGCGATGACTTTACTGGTGGCCAAAGCTTCTTTACCACCACGGAGAATAACGGCATTTCCTGATTTAAAACACAATGCCCCGGCATCTGCGGTAACATTGGGCCGCGCTTCGAAAATCATGCATACAACACCTAAGGGAATACGCATTTTACTGATTTTTAACCCATTAGGCCGTTCGCCTATAATGCGCTCTTTACCAACTGGGTCAGGCAATGACACTATGGTTTCAATCCCCTGGGCCATACTTTCGATACGCTCTTTATTGAGCGTCAGCCTGTCAAGCATGGCATCACCCAATTGATGGTTCCGTGCATCACCGAGATCCTGCTCGTTAGCGGCCAATATAGTGTGGCTTTGGGCACGCAAGGCACCTGCCATTTCCTGGAGAACTTTATCTTTAGTGGCTTCATCAAGAACAGCTAAAATATGTGCTGCTTGTGCAGCTTTACTAGCTAATTCAGTAATTAAGCTCATTTTTTCTCCAGTACTGCTATATGTTTTTCGGAAATAATCGGTCCGGTTTTACTTTGAAATTCTCCAGCAAATTTGCGATCACTTTGTTCGGTAATAAAATTCAACAGACAACTGCTGTAGTTGGATTTAGCCTTAGCTAAACGGGTTCCGTCGCCTTTACGGACCAAAATGGTGTCCCCCACAGAAAAATCACCATTAACCTCGATGATCTCATCGCTGGTAAATTGTGCACTTTCAAGGGCTAATGAAGTATCAAAGTCATTTTCAACTACCAGCTCACCTTGCTCTTTAGAAGTATGCGTCATCCAGTGCAAATGCTCTTTCATAGGTTTGGCATAAGGTATGAAGTGAGTGCCCGGATTTTCACCTTCAAGCAAGTCATGAAAAGATGATGCTTTAAAGCCGTTGACGATATAGGTATCAATGCCGTGGGAAGTCGCCTTTTCTGCGGCTTCGATTTTAGTTTTCATGCCCCCGGTCCCGACTGCACTTGTAGCATCGCCACCCATCGCATATATTCTACTGTCTATAGTAGTGACTTTAGGCAACAGTATCGCGTCATCGTGAACATTGGGGTTTTTATCATAAAGCCCGTCCACATCGGAACAGATAATCAACGCATCAGCATCCGCAGCGGCAGCCACCATAGCTGACAAGTTATCATTGTCACCCACCTTTAAATCATCCGTCGTAACGGTATCGTTCTCATTAATGACGGGTAAAACACCATGTTCCAAAAGGGTCTCGATAGTATCTCTGATACTGACATAACGCTCCCGGTCCGTTAGATCGCCATGGGTGAGCAGAATTTGTCCGGTAGGGAAATCAAATAACTTATCCCACGTTGCCATCATTTCAGTTTGCCCGGCCGCGGCCATGGCTTTTTTAATGGCAATAGTCATTTCCAACGTGTCTGGAAAAAAGTTGGATCCCGCAGCAACTGAGCCCGAGGATACCAGTACAACTTGAGCCCCATTGGTGCGACACCGTACAATAAATTGCGCGATGCTTAAAAGATAGTGGCTACTACAGCCGTTTTGATGTGGTGCTATGAGTGCGCTACCAACTTTAATGACTACGCGCTTCCAATTATGTTTATTCATTTCTAACTCCTATGATTCAGGGTTATTCGGCCAAAACGTGATCGGTTTTTTCAAACATCGCATTTATGGGGAAAATTGGGTTGTCGAGCAAAGCTGCTGACTAGCCAAATGGCTAGGCTGCTGACGATAAACCCGGATATTGTTTCTTGGACCCGGCTACTTGGTGTTTGCCCATCCGCTAAAACGAGTGGATAAGTCCATAGTGAAACTGTATTGGCAGCGGGAAATATTTCGGCTACGTTGTGAGTTAAATTAACGTTATTCAAACTACAGTGCCCCCGCAGATAGAGCGGTGTATTGCTCACTGGTATGTTTGCCGCCCGAGATATAACCGGACATATCATTCGCACAAAGGCGATAAAAAGACGTGCCTGCACCTGCAATGGCGATAACATAGACCGCTAAGGAAATATAACTCATGTTAAACAATCTAGAGGCTGGTGGGTGCGTGGCCTGGGGTGTTGACTTTTCCGTCAACTAAAACTATCAAGGAAGCTGTAGCAAGGAACTTGAAACTTATAAATCGTAGGGTATTTTTAATAACTTCCTTGGCAGGTTTTATAAGCATCTTGCCGATCGCTAAAAGCGTTTTCATTGTGTCTCCGTAAAAGAATTAATAGTCACTACACTAATGATTTCACTTTAATTAATTAGTGTACGAACGGTATTATGCTTAAATTCCGTGCAAAGATCAAGTTTGACCTGATATATATCGGTATGTCTCAACATATTAGAGCCTGATGCACCTTTTCATCTAGGAATATAAAGCGCTGCAAAGATAGCGACTAACGTGCTTTATGTTGCAATCATGTAGAAATTTGATAGGGTTTCGCATTTTTCACCGTAGGAATGAATAGTTATGAAAAAGTATGATGAATTACTTGTTTCCTTGAGACGGGTGATACGTGCGATTGATCTTTATTCTAAGAAATTAAGCAAAGAAACCGGATTGACTAGTCCACAATTGATTGTCATGCAGGAAATCGCCGCCAACACAGACGTTATGGTCAAGCATATTGCCGAAAATATTAATCTTAGTCCCGCTACCGTCACCAGTATACTGGATCGTTTGGAGTCCAGGGGTTACGTTATACGCCAGCGGTACACTATAGATAAACGTAAAGTAGGATTAAAACTCACCACAGCGGGTTTTGAAGCCTTAAAAGACGCCCCCACCCTGCTCCAAGAGCACTTTATCAAACGCTTTGAATCTCTGGAAGAATGGGAGCAAACTCAGTTGATATCCACCATGCAAAGGATCGCAAAAATGATGGATGCTGATGCGCTAGATGCCGCGCCTTTACTACAGGTAGGACAAATATACGACAAGTAGCCTGGCGACATAGTTTGCTAAGGACGGGTCTAATCTGTTTGCTCAGCTCAGCTCAATATTCAGTATGCTATTGGCTAATCGGTAACACGAGAACACTTAACTTTCCCTTCTGGTATGTTGATAAAAATGGTAACGCCTGGTGTAGTTACCAGAAAAAATAGCCATTACTGTTAGCCAATTTCACCTTAAAATTGCTCCATTATATTTAGTCATTTCAAATAACAATATAAATCCATAGTGTAATTTCGGTTTAGGTCAATATTAAAAATCAATGACGGTTTACTCATGTGTTAAGTCTACCGTGAAGTCCCCAAACATAAAAATTCTTCATCTACTGGATCACCGCAAGTATTCCCCTTTGTCAGATTTTGTTAATCAGGAAGATTTAAGTTTAACTTTCTTGTTAAAACACTTTGAGAAATAGACCGTTGTCGTCTTATAAGCTATTTTTATTTTTACCTGGGCACGTGCTAATTGTTATCTGTTTAATGTTGTCATCCCCTTGTAGCACCAATAAAACCGGTTTATGAATAAATTTTCGCCAGATAGTTAATAGCAAACAGGTCCTAAGCTTATTATTTATCCGCTCCCATGGTAAACAAAGCATAGAACCGGCTGCTGTCAGCTATGCCGTAACCGCCTCCCTTTTACAAGTGATAAGGGACAACCTCCAGGCTTTATTAACCGGCCTATATTTGCATTAAATGATAAATGGTTTGAATACGTCTTAATTCTTTTCAGTAAGGGCTACACAGCTGTGGTTGCTAATCCGATTAGACAAAGGAAACCTAACTTTTAACAATATTCGCACACCATTTAATGGTCTAAATCAATTTATAAAGGAGCAAGCTCAAACCAATATTATAAATAATACTGATCTGGTCTCTTTTTTATCAATTTTTCTGTCGACATTTTAGGCATTTGTCCCCCGCTACGACTTGGTTTGGTATCGATTACCCGTTATTTATAGATTTGCTGATAAACGCCAAGCAAGCTCCGGAGATCCTGTTCAATAAAAATACATAATTAGGGCTAAAGGAGGATCAGATCATGCCTATTCAGCACATGATCCTTAACAGCGAATTAACTAGGAAGATAAAGATCAGTTAACGGGTTTGATAAAATAAAGTACGTAAAGCTTAAGGACGATTAAGTAAAAATAAAGGCAAAATAAATGTGAAGAATTTCACGCAGCACTTTGCTCTCGGCTAACTCATCTAGGGTGCGGTTAGTTGCCGAGATGATTCGGCAATCAACCTGTATATCTTTGATCGCCCCCACTCGGGTGACGCGTTTACTTTCAAGTACCCGCAACAAATTAGGTTGCATCTCCAGGGGCATTTCAGTAATTTCGTCCAGAAATAAGGTGCCGCCATTAGCCTGTTCAAAAACGCCGGGGTTGCGTCCTGCTGTACCTGTAAACGCCCCTTTTTCGTGGCCGAACAACTCACTGCCTATTAGCGCACGGGAGAATGCTCCACAATTTGTCACCACCAACGGCCCTACGAAAAGGCTGGCGGCATGAATGGCTTGAGCCACGACCTCTTTACCCACACCGCTTTCACCCATTAACATCACGTTGGCATTACTTTCCCCACCCGGCTAATCATTCCGTATAATTCTTGCATCGGTTTTGACTCGCCAACCAAACAATCAAAATGCTTTTTAATTACGGAGCTGCTAGCTCGTTTGCTAACTTTGGATTTACCGCTTAGCACCTGCTCTAGCTCTTCCCGTTGCAAGGGCTTAACCAGATAATTAACCTTGGGACCGCACATGCCGGCAATAATATTTTTCACTGCTGGATGACCGGTAATTAATGTTACAAAAGGCACTTTTTCAGATTTATTTAATTTGTCGATAAGATGTAAAGCGCTGCCATCGGGCAGCATAAAATCGAGCAGAATGTGATCAAAATCTTGTTCCGCAAGACACTTATAAGCATCTTCTAGGCTGTTGGCTACTTCGACATCATGGTCAAGAAATTCGATGATACTGCGGGCTACGTCCGTAAATTCAATGTCATCATCGACGAGTAAAACTTGAGACACGTGCATTCCTTTTGGTAAAAAAACTGACTGATTACTCAGTTTCATGGTGATTTTCAATTCATGTCCAATATTTGACCTGGCAACAATCGAATCCAAATCATCGACAATATACCCAAACCGACATCAGATACTTAGTTACAAGGTAACAGATAAAAAATTTCATAAAAATAAGGTGTCACAAAAATCCCAGCCCATTTCCCATGATGTGAGTGAGATAAAACTAGTCATAAAAAACGTATGTGTTTCTCTCCCATTCGTTAAGCATGCCCGTTCTTTAGTTTAAAAGACCCCAAAAGTTCCACTGCAGCTCACAAAGCGAACAAAAAAACCATTAACCTGACGCACTGCTTTGAGCGCTATAAGTACTATGACAAGTGCCAACTAAGGAGCCGTTAGCATAATCTTAGGTTTGGCCACTTTAGGCTTAATCACCACAGCGGTGCGTAATTTATTTTTGCCAAAGGCCGACATGCTAAAAAAGTCCTCCCGGGCTATGGGTATATGTTGACAGTCCATTGCCTGGGGATGTAAATCATCGGGATCCGGATCATGCAGATACAGACAATCATCATCAATATGGGTCACGGCCACCCAATGGGGTGTTTTTTTACCATCGAGCTGATAGGTACTGATTAAGCTAATAACTGCTCCACCCTGACTTATTAGACGCTGTAAATCCCCTAAAGGAGGGTCGGTGTAAATAATATCGATCCCCTGATCTTGAGCTTTTTGCACAAATTGCTCATCCACCGCTTGCATGATGTGTTTTTTATGTTCACTGCGCACACCGTCAATAAATAGAGGCTCTTTACTGTTAACGTAAACACTCACGGCAAACCCTCGCTGATGAGCAGCCAATGCCAAACCTATTGGATGACAGCCACCGTGTCCCGAGGTCATAAAGATAGTGGTGGCCTGTCGCCAAATATCCAGTTCCAGGGATTGGGACATTTTGATATCACTATTTAAACCAGCCATAGCCATCATCAATGATGAAGGGCCACAAGTAAATTCCGTCGTCTGCTGATACCAGGGATAAGGAGGCAACAGGCGCAAAGATAAGCTCTGGCGGATAGGTTTTTGCATGCGCAAGGCATCAATAGTCCCCTGATAATAATTCGCATAAGTACCAAAAGTACGGTAACCCAGAGATTGATATAGATGCACAGCCGCCTGGTTGTTGCTGGCCACTTCCAGGCGTATAAATAATTTATCCTGCGCTAAAGTCTGTTGCTCAAGGGCAACCAGTAATTTTCGTCCTATTCCCAATCCACGAGCATCATCACTGACAGCGATAGAGTAAAGTCTGGCCAAGCGTGTACCCTTACGCATTATTACCAGCCCATAAGCCAGTAATTTGCCACCCTGGGTGGCAACCAAAAACACCCGGTGAGAAGCACTGGCTTTAAGCCAGTGCTTAAATCGTCGCTGACTTAAGCGGTCAGATTCAAAACTGGCATTTTCCAATATCACTAATTGGGCCAGGTCACTGGCTTTAGCCCGACGCAGCGCCAGCGCATCTATCTCAGTGTAGGGAATGCCAACTTCTGGCTCGCCATGCATGTTATTTGCCTCTTAGCTCTAAGCGATTGGCGAACTCTTGCATGATCACCATGTATAGTTCTTTGCCTAAATACAGGTCTTCGACTTTAGATTCAATACTAGGGTTGTCATTGACTTCAATCACATATACCTGATTATTAACCTGTTTAATATCAACACCATATAGACCTTCCCCCACTATAGCGCTGGCTTTGACAGCCGCGTCTAACACCGGCTTGGGAACTTCAAAGGTTGGCAAAGTTTCAAAATTACCGGAAAAATGTTTCTTCGAGCTATGGTTATAAATCTGCCAGTGGTTACGCGCCATAAAATAACGGCACGCATATATCGCCCTGCCGTTAAGTACACCTATGCGCCAGTCATATTCGGTATAAACATATTCCTGCACCAACACCAGCGCTGACTGTTGCAACATATCTGCCAGTTTAAGTTTTAATTCGAGCAGGTTTTCAACTTTAAATACGCCAATTGAAAACGAACTTTCCGGTAATTTCAGCACCATCGGGTAATCAAATTCTGTTTCTAACCGTTCACAGGTTGCTATGCTGGCATTGGAGACAAACTGGCTTTTTGGCGAGGGCACCTTGTTGTAACTAAATGCATCATGCAGAAATACCTTATTACAACAGCGCAAAATAGAAGTGGCATCATCAATCACTTCCAGGCCTTCTTGTTCGCCCTTGCGGGCAAGTTGATAAGTATGGTGGTTAATGGCTGTTGTTTCGCGAATAAATAGCGCATCAAACTGACTGATCATTGGCCCTTGTTTGGCCGTAATCACCTCGGCGTTGATACCCACTTGCTCTGCTGCCTTGACGAAATTTTGAATGGCTTTATTATCGCTCGGTGCGGTTTTTTCGTCAGGATTAACCAAAATAGCCATGTCCCAGCGAAAACGTTTTTTGTTACTGCGACTGCGCCAGTATTTCTGGGTAAAGTGCTCAAGCCGCTCCGCAAAAAGCGGCCACAACGCGGGATCAATCTCTCGTACGCCTAATGCCACCGGCTGTACGCTCACACCTTTTTCATCCTTACCAAAGGTCAATTTTAAGATAGGAGCGGGGAAGCGTTCAAATATATGTTTGGCAATACGTTTATATTTTTCGTCTTCTGTCCACCCAAAAAACACCAGTATTTCTGTGGGTAAATCATCTCCCAGATGGGTATAAAAATCGCCGCTCATGTATTTAGGCAAATGGGTGATCACATCATTTTGATCCGTTAATGCTGCACTGAGATCATTGATGGTATTAACACTGGGTAACACCTTGTGTTGGCGGGCTTCTGCCAACAAGGAACAATAGTAACCCTGGCTTAAGTATTTATCGGTGTCACACAGGTTGATGATGCGGGTTTTTGGCTCACCGACCTTGGGATAATCTGCCAGGTACTGGTCAAAATCAATGACGGTGGCTTGTAATTCAGGAAAGCCATCTGTTTCATCTACCACAACAATAGTTTTAAACATTCTATACACACTCCACGAGTAAAAGGACTTGGCAACCTGGCCACTTTGCATTATGCAATAAGCCACCCCAAGCCAAGTAAAATTAACAAATTAATCAATAACTTATGCTTGCCACATCAAAAGGAAGGGTTTGGGCATATAAATTACTGCGGAATATAGGCTTTAACCAGTTTTTATCAAGATTTTTTAACGCTATTTGGTAATTAATTTATGCCCTTGGAATAGGTGTAGCGAATGCCTGTTTTCTCTATTGACATGCACAAAAAATAAGCGTAAAAATTCATCAATTGCACAATCAGTGCGGTGCAAGATAATGTTGTTAATATACCAAATTGCCAATGTGAAATCCCCGAGGAATACATGAAATTTATACTAGGATTGTTGTTATCACTAACACTATTTGCTGCTGTAGCAGACGAAGGTGAGCTTGCCGATGCGGCGCTAATTGAAGAACTAAACCAGTATTGCGCAGAAGTCTCAGCTGAAGATGGAACAGGAACCAAAAGCCAGGAACAATTTATGCTCGATTGCGTGAATGAAGAATTAGCCAACGAAGGTTATCAGACTCTGGAAAAGCTGTAACTTTTGCAATCCAGGTATTACCCAGCCACATATCTTTATGTGGCTGCTTTAATAAGTATTAGATTTCCTTTGATGACAACGCCGTTAACATAGTTAAAAACCCGGCCACCGAAGCCAGGGGTGCCGATTCCTGCATAGTGTGATACCCCGATGACGGAATTTGCAAAGTGGTACCGTCAACCAAACCATTTGAAGCGGCGATAATACGCCCTAATTCCGTCGCACCTAATGAATTAACTGCCTCGCCTTTACTGAGCAGGATCGCGTTTTGTGCTTCCACATAACTGTCTTTGAATTGATAACTTAACTCAAGTTTTTGGCACAGCGACACTAATCGCTCCGTCAAGGGTATATTAAAACTGGCGTTGGCATCCTTACGACGCAGAACCAGTTGTTGTTGCCCTGCCGTGGACAAGTCAGGATAAGGACTGGTATCCACAACCACAAGCTGGTTGGTTGAACCACCGAAACGCCTGAACCATTCAAGTAAATAGTGCCAGCTCTTACCCGATTCTTCCTGGGCAGTAAAAAAGGCCGTGCCCTGAAACCCCTGTTCAAATAAGTGTACCAGGGCAGCGGTGCTGAGAATATTGTCCAGTTGGCCCACCAAAGCCTGTTGAGTAACTTTCAGTTTATCGTTAAAGGCTACCGGTGTCCCCGCTACTACATGCTCCAAACCATCCACGGTAAAGATAAGGTTATTCCGATATTCGCACACATAGGCTCCTTTGATAACGCCCCGACCACGGTATGCCCCAGACCAGGGTTCGTATGCATATACCAGCTCATCATCGAAACGGTCGACAATTTTTTGCATTAAACTTTCACTGACCGAGTTTCCCAGTAAATCAGAGCGAGCCCCTGCAACAAAAGCCGCATACTGAAATTCATTCGGACCGGTACACATCAAACCGTGGCGGTCAATATGCGCCGAAAACATCATACTGTCCGGCTTATTGCCCTGGGCAACGAGCAGGCCTTCGTACCAGGTAACCTTAGCCCCTCTCTCTTCCAGCTCCCGTTGCAATACCCTAAAAAATGAGTGTTCTGCTCCCACAACACTAGGATTACGCATCAAGGTACTGAGCAATTCGATAAAAGACGGGGGTAAATGCGGGGCCAAAGCTGTATTCCTATCCATAGGGTAATAACCTGAAATAATGCATGTTTAAAATGTGACAGAAATCATAACGTCGGGTTTGACGTACTGATAACCTGCCCGCTAATGTTATTTATCTGTCACCCAATCCATCTGGAAACCGGCACGGCGCTTTTTATCCAGCAGTTCTTCCAGCAAAGGTGTCAGGATCAGCTCCATAGCTAACCCCATTTTCCCACCGGGCACCACTATAGTGTTAATGCGTGACATAAAGGCCCCTTCTATCATCTGTAACAAATAAGGATAGTTAACTGTTTTCATTTCACGGCGAAAGCGCACTACCACAAAACTTTCATCCTGACTGGGAATTTCACGTGCACTAAAGGGATTGGATGTATCCACAGTTGGCACCCGCTGGAAGTTAACATGGGTCCTGGAAAATTGTGGCGTAATGTACTGAAAATAATCATCCAGACTGCGCACTATACTGCTCATCACAGCCTCCCGGGAATGCCCCCTGTCTGTGGTATCTCGAACAATTTTCTGGATCCACTCCAGATTAACGATAGGCACCATGCCTACCAGCAGGTCCACATGTTTAGCCACGTCAGCTTCTTCGGTGGCCACACCACCATGCAAACCTTCATAAAATAAAACATCTGTGTTGCCGGGTAAATCTTGCCAGGGAGTAAAGGTACCGGGCATCTGGTTAAAGGGCACGGCCTCATCAAAGCTGTGTAGATATTGGCGATGTTGGCCTCTCCCTGTTTGGGCATATTCTCTAAATAACTGTTCGAGCATCACAAAATCATTGGCTTTGGGGCCAAAATAGCTGATATGACGGCCCTGTTCCTGAGCTTTGCGAATTTCCACTTCCATTTCCGGGCGCGTAAAACGATGAAAACTGTCACCCGCCACCACAGCTGCATTCACCGACAAATTCCTGAAAATATGACGAATAGCATTAGTAGTTGATGTTGTACCGGCACCGGATGAACCGGTGATGGCAATAATTGGGTGTTTTACAGACATGCCGACTTCTTTGCGGTAAAAACGAAGACCATTTATAAGCAAGCCCCCTTCTCTGGTCAAGCCCAATTAGCATTTACTTATACCTAAAGGGTTCAAGGGGGTTAAAACGACAAACTTTGTAACAAACCAGCCACTATGAACTGTAGTGTAAGCTTTGGAATTGCCAAGCTTTCACTTATAGTAAATTGAAAAGTGACTTAGGAAGACTCTTATGGGACAAGAAACAACAAAAATATTGGTTGTCGATGACGATATGCGTTTGCGCAGCTTGCTGGAGCGTTATCTGGTGGAACAAGGTTATCAGGTGCGCGTTGCAGCAAATTCGGAACAAATGGACAGATTACTTGAACGTGAAAATTTCCATTTAATGGTGCTTGATCTTATGCTGCCAGGGGAAGATGGTTTGTCTATATGCCGGCGCTTACGCCAGAAAGAGAATCAAATTCCAATCATTATGTTAACGGCCAAAGGTGATGAAGTTGACCGTATTATAGGGCTTGAGATGGGTGCCGATGATTATTTACCTAAACCCTTTAATCCTCGGGAGTTATTGGCACGTGCCAAAGCGGTACTGAGGCGAAAGACAATTGAAGCGCCCGGCGCACCCTCCCAGGCGGAACAAATAGTTGAATTTGGTAAATTTAAATTAAATCTTGGTACCAGAGAAATGACAGCAGACAGTGTACCTATGACCCTGACCAGCGGCGAATTTGCGGTATTAAAATCTCTGGTCACCCATCCCCGGGCACCATTGTCCAGAGATAAACTGATGAACCTGGCCCGCGGCCGTGATTACAGTGCGCTGGAGCGCAGTATCGACGTACAAGTGTCCCGCTTGCGCCGCTTGCTAGAAGAAGACCCTGCCAATCCTCGTTATATTCAAACAGTCTGGGGCCTGGGGTATGTGTTTGTACCAGACGGTGAAGGCGCAGGTTAGCAGTATATTGTGAAGTTCCTTCCCAAAAGCGCATTTGGTCAAACTGTACTGCTGATTGGTCTGTTATTATTGATCAATCAGGTCGTGTCCTATCTATCTGTTACCTACTATTTTATTCGTCCGAGTTATCAACAGATCAACAGCTTATTGGCCAGCCAAATCAACCTGATTTTTTTGGATGAACTCGATCACACCGATCCAAAATTAAACCAGCGGCTTTTTCAGGCCACGGGCATCAAAATACTCGACACGGACCAGGCAAAACAAAAAGGTGTCGAACAAGCCAAGTTTTATCCTTATTTATCCCGGCAAATGTCCAACAAATTACAAGGTGAAGCTGAGGTGCGTATTACACCGGGCAACCCCTACCTAGTGTGGGTTAAACCGCCCCAGGATCCCAAAATCTGGATAACCATCCCGATGTTAGGACGAGGCGAAGCGGATATCTCGCCACTCACTATCTATTTATTGGTCATTGGCATCCTCAGCGTCGCCGGTGGCTGGATATTTGTCAGGCGTTTAAATAAACCCCTGCAAGCCCTGCAAAACGCGGCCATCGAGGTAGGGCGGGGCAATGTGCCACCACCTTTAAAAGAGGAGGGCTCCAGCGAATTGATGGCGGTTACCCAGGCATTCAACCAGATGGCAAAGGGTATCAAACAATTAGAGGATGACAGGGCCTTGCTCACAGCCGGTATTTCTCACGATTTACGCACCCCTTTGACGCGCATTCGCTTAGCCACAGAAATGTTACCAGACGGCCAGGATTGGATAAAAGATGGCATAGTGCACGACATCCAGGACATGAACGAGATAATCGATCAGTTTATTAATTATGTTCGCCAGGATCAGCAAGAACCTCTGGAAAAAACAGATATCAACGATTTAATTAGAGATGCGGTGCAAGCCCGTAACATAGAAGAACACCACAATATCAAGCTAACCTTACAACCTATCCCGGCCACCTGGATCCGCCGGGTAGCGCTAAAACGCGTATTGGATAACTTGTTGGAAAATGCTTTTCGTTACGGCAGTGACGATATAGTGGTTCATTCAGGTTATGACAAAATTCACAAACAGGTGTTTTTCTCAATCCGCGACTTTGGCCCGGGGATTGAGGAACAACACATTGAAACCTTGTTTCACCCCTTTACCCAAGGTGACAAGGCACGGGGCAGTCTGGGCTCAGGCTTAGGTCTGGCGATCATCAAGCGCATAGTAGACATGCATGCTGGCAAAGTGGTATTAAAAAACCACCCTAAGGGTGGTTTAATCGCCAGCGTCTATATCGCCCATAAACCCCATTAATACCTGACTTACTGAGTCGTGCCGGGCTCGCTGGTAAAGGTTCCTTTGTGGATAGCTTCTACGTCTATGCTGTCGAATCTGTGTTCGGTATGGCAATACTGACAGTTCATCTTGATTGCCCCTTCCTCGGCTAAGATATCCAATAATTCTTGTTTACTCACCGCGGCGATAGCATTGGCGCTGCGCTCACGACTGCAGCTGCATTGAAATGCAACGGCGGTGGGGGGGAAAACTTCCACGTCTTCCTGATGATATAAACGATATAAAATATCCTCTACCTCCAAAGTGAATAACTCCTCATCCTTGATGGTTTCGGTCAGTTTAGCCAGGTGTTCAAAATTGGTATCAGCTGTCACTGTGGCGGCGCTGCTAGTGGGTAGCACTTGCAAAAACATGCCACAGGCTTTGGCCCCGGAGGCAGGTTGCTGGGAACGTAAAATAACTTTGGTGGTCAGTTGTTCAGACTGTTGGAAGTAACATTCGATACACTGGGCAAGTGAGTCCTGATCCAGCGCCACCATCCCTTGATAGCGTTTACCTTCAGTGGGCGTAATAGTGATCACTAGTATGCCTTTTTCAAACAGGCTGGGGAAGTCATCAGGTAATTCCTGGCTCTCATCCCAACGGGCTACACCTCTTAATTTCTGATCATGAGTGCCATTGATCACAGCATATTTCACCGGCCCTGAACTTTGCAGTTGCAGGGCTATTTCACCTTCAAACTTCAAGGTCGCACTTAGTAAGCTGGCGGCCGCCATCAATTCTCCTAACAGACGTTGCAATACGGGAGGATAGTGATAAGAATGCAGAATAGCCTGGTAGCTCTGATCCAGACGAACCAGTTCACCACGGACATGGCTTTGATTAAAAATATAACGGTGAAGTTGATCAAATGGCATAATAAATTCTCGTTGCTATAAGTAATACTTACTGCTGTTTTAATTGGATAATTTGGCGCCGATGCTTTTTATCAGGACGATGGTCAGGTTTAGGGCTGGACAAGGCCCCTGACTTGCGGGACTGGGCGTTTAATTGCCGTTGGGCGATACTTTGTTCACTCTCCTGGTACAACAATTGTGCTTGTTCTGCACCGCGGCGCTGAACCGCTAATGCTAGCACTTTTATTTCTTTTACGTCGTGCCCTTGTGGAACTTTTACCTGTGCTCCCGGCTCTACTGCTTTGCTCGGTTTACTTCGTTGTCCATTGTATTGCACTTTACCAGATTGCACGGCATGTCTGGCCAGGGCACGGGTTTTATAAAAACGCGCAGCCCATAACCATTTGTCCAGGCGAACGCTTTGTTCTGCAACAGGATTTTTAGAATTTTGCATAATAATATTGACCAATTAGTAATATTTTTGTAACGAGTGTTGAATAGAGTTGTTACCCCTGTTCCGACTCGCTATCATTGGTGAAAGTTAAATTGATGCCCAGCCCTGAGAAAATGACAGTCACACATTACAACTTAAATCATATATGGCCCTATTTACTTAAATATCAACAGCAAATAAACCGGCTGATTGTTGCTTTGCTCAGCATGTTTTTGTTGGCGTATGCGGCACAGATCACTTGGCGCCTAGTACCCCATTCGGTGATGCCTGATAATGCCATGACTGTGGCAACCACTCGCGCCAGCCTAGACACAGGTGTCAAACAAACTAACTTGGCAGCTATCAAGCGTTTAAATTTATTTGGCGATTTAAATGCCCAGCCAGTGGCACAAAGTAAAGTCACTGATGCACCACAAACCAGACTAAACCTTACTTTAACCGGAGTAGTCACCAGTTCAGTACAAGGTAAAGGGGGAGCTATTATCGAAAATCAAGGTAATCAGGAAACCTATGGTCTGGGGGAGAAAATTTTGGGTACCAATGCCACCTTACAAGAAATGTATACCGATAGGGTCATTATTCGTAACAATAGCGCCAATGAGACTCTTATGCTCGATGGTCTGGATTACCAAAAAATCCAGTCAAAAAATCAACCCATACCTTCCCCCGCAACAACACAGCCCACATCCCCGTCACGATCCACACAACGTCATGTCACACTGTCAGATGAGGCGTTAGATGCTACCCGCTCCTTACAACAACGACCGGCTAGTTTTACAGATTTTATCGCTGTATCCCCTCACCGACCCGATGGCGAACTAAAGGGGTATAAGGTTAGTCCGGGCAGTAAACCCGAATTATTTAACGCCGCGGGCTTACAAACAGATGATATCATCACCGAAATAAACGGTTTGGATTTGACCGATATGCAGCAGTCGGTCGAGGCTATGGGTGAATTGCGCCAGGCACAATCCTTACAAATAACAGTAAATCGTGGCAATGAATTACTGACACTTTATTTAGACTTGCCCGAAGCGGAACAGGAATTGTAACCATGAATTTTATCAGGCGAACGAGCCAAAACCTAGTGAAAGGCTTGTTAGTAGTCGCTGGTGCGGCAATTTTTTGTGCATCCAACTGCGTACTGGCGGCAGAGTATTCTCCTAATTTTAAAAATACCGATATAAATGAGTTTATTACTATAGTTGGTAAAAATCTGCAAAAAACCATTATAGTAGACCCTAACGTGCGAGGTAAAATCTCCGTACGTAGCTATGATTTGTTAAGCGAAGATCAATATTACCAATTTTTCCTCAACGTGTTGCAAGTCTACGGTTATGCCGCGGTGGAAATGCCCAGTGGTGTAGTCAAAATTGTCCGTGCCAAGGATGCTAAAACCTCCAATATTCCGGTTATAGAAGGTACCCCTTTCGATGGTGATGAAATGATCACCCGGGTCATGCCCGTATATAATGTCCCTGTACGTGAATTAGCCCCCATACTACGTCAACTGAATGATCAGGCCGGCGGGGGTAATGTAGTCAGTCACGATGCCTCTAATGTCATGATGCTCACCGGAAGGGCAGCTGTCGTTAACCGTCTGGTGGAAATCATTGAGCGTGTCGATAAAGCCGGGGATGAAGAAGTCGAAATCATTAAACTGAAGTTCGCCTCCGCATCCGAAATGGTGCGTATTATCGACAGCGTCAACAAATCTTCCAGTAAGTCAAATTCCGGAGGCAAAGATGCTCCCCGCGTTGTGGCCGATGACCGCACCAACAGCATTATCATCAGTGGAGATATCAAGGCCAGAAAACGCATTATTAACCTCATTACCCGCATGGATGAAGAGCTGGAGACCAACGGCAATACACGGGTTATCTTCCTTAATTATTCCAAGGCAGCAGAACTGGTAAAAGTATTACAAGGAGTCAGTGCCAGTATTCAGGCCGAAGAGCAAGGCTCATCGAAAGGCATCAGCAAAGGCAGTACCCGGGAAGTCAGTATTGACGCCCATGAAGACTCCAATGCCCTGGTGATAACCGCTCAGCCAGATATGATGCGTTCTCTGGAAGAGGTCATCCGTCAACTGGACATCCGTCGCGCTCAGGTCCAGGTGGAAGCCATTATTGTCGAGGTATTTGAAGGCGATGGCACGACTTTAGGCGTGCAGTGGGGCAGTGAAAAATTTGGGCTGCAACAATTTAGTAATGGTGTAGTGGGTATCGGCCAGCTGGCTGTTGCCACTGAACAGGCTTCAGATAACGTCACAACTACCACAGGCTTTGATGATAACGGCCAGCCCTATTCCTATAATGAATCTACGCCAGGAGATTACAATACCCTGGCGTCCCTGCTTGGTAGCGTCAACGGCTTCTTGATTGGCGGAGTCACCGATGGCTGGGGAGCGGTGTTGCAAGCGGTGAGCACCGATACCAACTCCAACGTGCTAGCCACGCCACATTTGACTACCCTGGACAATGAAGAAGCCTTTTTTATTGTCGGCCAGGAAGTGCCGATCATAACGGGCTCAACCACAGGTTCAAACAATGCTAACCCCTTCCAGTCGGTGGAACGCCAGGAAGTGGGGATCAAACTTAAGGTCACCCCACAAATAAACGAAGGGGATGCAGTACAATTATTGATTGAACAGGAAGTGTCCAGTATCAGCGGTGCAACCTCGGTGGATATACTGATCAACAAACGTGAAATCAAAACCACCGTAATAGTGGATGACGGTGGCACCATAGTATTAGGCGGGCTAATTGATGAAGATGTACAGGAAAGTGTCTCTAAAGTCCCTATATTGGGGGATATTCCCTTTCTGGGGAACCTGTTCAAAACCACTGTTACCAGTAAAAACAAACGTAACCTGATGGTTTTTATCCGTCCGACTATAGTACGTGACGGCATCACTATGAATGAGATCAGCAAACGTAAATACAATTATATTCGCGCCGAACAACTTAAACGCCAATCTGAGGGTATCCCGCTGATGCCGTTTTCCGAATCTCCGGCTCTACCCGAATGGGATGATAGCCTGATTTTACCGCCTTCATACGAAGACTTTACGGGCAGCAAAGACAAGGAACAGAACTAGTTATGTCACCTCAACGCCTCAGTACAGTTGATGCTGACGAGCAGGCCCTGGTCGCAGCCGGAACCGATGTCGATGTGCCTATTGACGGACCTGTGCATAAGCAAGTGGCTTTCAGTTTCGCCAAGCGCCACAAAGTATTACTGGATACGGGTGAAACACCAACGGCTTTGTATCATACCAGTGAAACCAATTTTTTAATTTTCGCCGAAGTCAGACGATTTTTGGGCAGTGAGTTTCAGCTCAAGGAAATCGAAATTGGTCAGTTTGAGAAACTGTTGACCAACGCTTTCCAGCGAGATTCGTCAGCGGCAAAACAGTTAATGGAAGACATTGGCAATGAAAGTAATTTATTCGCCCTGGCGGAAGAATTACCCGATACCGAGGATTTGCTTGAAAGTGAAGATGACGCGCCTATCATTAAATTAATCAATGCTATGCTCGGTGAAGCCATTAAAGAAGGTGCGTCAGATATCCATATTGAGACCTTTGAAACCCAGTTACTGGTGCGTTTTCGCGTCGATGGAATGTTGCGGGAAATCTTACGCCCTAATCGCAAAATGGCGTCGATGCTCGTATCTCGTATCAAGGTCATGTCAAAAATGGACATAGCCGAAAAACGTGTTCCCCAAGACGGGCGTATTACCTTACGTATCGCCGGCCGGGCAGTTGATGTAAGGGTATCGACTATGCCCTCCAGTCATGGTGAACGTGTAGTCTTGCGCTTACTGGATAAAAATAATGTGCGTCTGGATCTCGAAGATCTGGGTATGACCAAAGATAACCGCGGGCATATGTCCAGTTTGATCCGCAAACCCCATGGTATTATTTTAGTTACTGGCCCCACAGGTTCGGGTAAATCCACTACCTTGTATGCTGGCCTAAGCGAAATTAACTCCAAAGATCGTAATATTTTAACCGTTGAAGATCCCATAGAATTTGATTTGCAGGGTATAGGTCAAACCCAGGTCAATCCCAAAGTTGATATGACGTTTGCCCGGGGATTACGGGCCATATTACGTCAGGATCCTGATGTTGTCATGATCGGCGAAATCCGCGATCTGGAAACAGCACAAATTGGTGTGCAAGCTAGTTTAACCGGCCACCTGGTAATGTCTACTTTACACACCAACACCGCGGCCGGGGCAATTACCCGTCTGGAAGACATGGGTATTGAGCCTTTTTTATTATCTTCCAGTTTGTTGGCGGTTTTGTCCCAGCGTCTGGTTCGTACCCTGTGCCCTGATTGTAAAATCCCCCATACACCCAGTGAGCAGGAACGGGATCTTTTAGGTGTGCAAGGGGTCAATAATAGCCCCTTTACTATGTTTAGTCCTAAAGGCTGCGCCGCATGCAATCAAACCGGTTATCGCGGGCGAACCGGCATTCATGAATTGTTGATCGTAGATGAAGGCATACGGGAATTGATCCACAATGGCCATGGCGAACAGGCCATTGAAAAATACATTCGTCAAACCACGCCCGGTATTCGCGATGATGGTTGCGCTAAGGTGCTAAGCGGTATCACCTCCCTGGAAGAAATACTGCGCGTAACACGGGAGGAATAAATGGCCGCCTTTACCTACAAAGCCATGGACCATAATGGCAAGAATAAAAACGGTGTATTGGAAGGCGATAATGCCCGGCAAATTCGCCAACAACTGCGCGAGCAAAACTTGATCCCGCTGGAAGTAGAACAAGTGGCAGATAAAGAACATAAATCTGCCAACCAGTTTTCGTTATTCAAACCTAGCATATCGACCTCAGATTTGGCGCTTCTGACCCGTCAATTGGCCACCTTGGTTGAATCCTCCATTCCCATCGAAGAGGCCTTACTGGCTGTAGCGGAGCAGTCCGAGAAACCGCGCCAGAAAAACATGATGATGGCCGTGCGATCCAAGGTAGTAGAAGGTCATAATCTGGCAGATGCCATGGGAGAGTTCCCCCATATATTCGATGAGTTATTTCGCGCCATGGTAGCCGCAGGTGAAAAATCCGGGCATCTTGATACTGTACTTAACCGATTAGCCGATTATACTGAAAAACGCCAGCAAACCCGCAGCCAGATAACCCAAGCCATGGTTTACCCCTCCCTGATGATGTTCTTCGCCCTGGGCATAGTATTGTTACTGCTTACGGTAGTCGTGCCGAAAATCGTTGGCCAGTTCGAGCACATGGGTCAGGACTTGCCCACTATAACCAGGATACTGATTAGTATCAGCGAATGGATGCAAAGTTATGGCCTGATTTTTATTATGGTCCTGGTAGCCATAGCTATTGTTGTGAAGCAAGTGTTGCAACAACCCGTGATGAAAAAACGTTACCACAAGTTTATTTTGCGCTTGCCACTTTTGGGCAAGGTCTCCAAAGGCCTCAATACCGCCCGATTCGCCCGCACACTGAGTATTTTAACGTCAAGTGCGGTGCCCTTGCTGGAAAGCATGAAAATTTCCAGTGATGTGCTGGAGAACTTGCATATTCGGGATGCGGTCAAACAAGCATCGGGCAATGTAAAAGAAGGATCGAGTCTGCGAGCTGCACTGGAGCAAACCAAAGTTTTTCCTCCGATGATGATGCATATGATTGCCTCAGGGGAGCGCAGTGGCGAACTGCAACAGATGCTTGGCCGAGCTGCAGATAATCAAGATCGAGAATTTGAAGCTCTGGTAGGGGTATCCCTCAAAGTTTTTGAACCCATGCTAATCGTCACTATGGCTGGCATAGTCCTGTTCATTGTGATGGCAATCTTGCAACCTATTTTAGCGTTAAACAATATGGTGAATATGTAATGAAAATCCTTAGACACAAACAACAAGGCTTCAGTTTAATCGAAGTAATGGTTGTACTGCTGATCATCGGCATTATGGCGTCGATGATTGCGCCCTCCATTTTGGGCAATCAGGAACAAGCACAACTGAAAAAAGCGGCGGTAGATATTCAACAGCTCGAAAGCGCACTGGAGATGTATAAACTGCGTAATAATGTGTTTCCCACCAGCGAACAGGGACTGGAAGCGCTCGTCACCGAGCCAACTATTGATCCTATTCCACGCAATTACCAACAAGGTGGATTTATCAGACGTTTACCCGAAGATCCCTGGGGCAATCCCTATCAATTACTCAGCCCGGGAGAGGTGGGGATAATCGATATTTTCTCCTTTGGCCCCGATGGTGAACCGGGGACTGATGATGATATCGGTAACTGGAATATCAACGACTACCTGGGCTAGTCTTCTGATGCCCAAGTCGCTCATCCCTACTCGGCCAAAAAGCAGAGGTTTTACACTTATTGAAGTCATGTTAGTGCTGGCGATCATGGGGATGGTAGTCAGTACTGTGGTATTTAATGTCTCCGGTCAAAGTGGCGAAGACAGGCTCAAAAAACAGGTGCAGCGATTTCAGGTGGTATTTAGTATGGCAGGGGATTTTGCCGTGTTAAACCAGCGTCAACTGGGCTTGCGCGTGGAACAAGAAAAACAGCAATATGCTTTTATGGTTCTCGATGATGATCAGCAATGGCAGGAACTCAGTATAGATAAGGTATTTTCCAGTTACACCTTGCCTGAAGAGTTCAGTTTCGCCCTTGAGCTTAACGATTTACCCTGGGACACGGACGATAGCCTGTTTAATGAAGGTTCCTTTGACGCCCAGTTGTCTGTCAGTGATGAAGGCGTCAGTATAGGTGAAGAGGACGAGGAACAAAAAAAACTGCCGCCACCCCAGGTATTACTGCTATCGAGCGGTGACATCACACCCTTCTCCGTGACATTTACTTATGAACCTGATTTTGGTGATGAACGGGTGACCCATTTTCGTATCAATGGCCAAGACTCCCTGCCCCTTATTCGAGAAGGCCCCCTGGACACCTTATGAAACCGTTCTCTCACCAACGAGGAATGACCTTACTCGAGGTTATGGTCGCTCTTGTCATCTTTGCTATGACCGCCACGGCGATAATGAAAGCCGCGGGCGATCACTTGGCCAGTATCGGCCAGATAGAAGAGATCACCTTTGCTACCTGGGTGGCGAATAATCAATTGACCCAGCTGAATCTAGCGTCCAGCTGGCCACCAAAAAACAATCTCAAAGGTTCACAGAAAATGGCCGACCGTACCTGGTATTGGCAACAAAAAGTGGTCAAAACCAATGACAAATCATTATTCTTGGTTGAAGTCAGTGTGGCTTTAAGTGAGGACCAGTTAGCGCCTATTACCTCAGTCACGAGTTTCGTGGCCAAACAGTCTCCCGATGTCTAGGCCATCTTATATCCCCTATGCTGTCCAGGGATTTACCCTGCTGGAAATACTCATTGCTATGGCTATTTTTACCCTTATCGGGTTAGCCAGCACCTCAGTGCTAACCAGTGTGATTGACAGTGACGAATTATCCACTGAACGCTTCGAAAAGTTAGAAGGCCTACAACGCGCTATGTTGACCCTAGAAAGGGACATATTACAAGCCACACCCCGACCGGTTCGAATTAACGGAGAAATAAACCAACAGGTGATGATTGGCGGTGCAGATCAGTTTGACAGCGAAGCCGATGGCCTGGGCTTTGTTCATGGTGGCTGGCACAATCCGCAATTTATGCTACCCCGCAGCACCTTGCAAGCTGTCGCCTATCGCTTGCAGGAAGGACAGCTACAACGTCTGTACGGTAACTATCTGGATAATGTTATCGGCTATGAGCCTAAAATCAGGATTTTGCTCGAAGACGTTGAAGATTTTAGGGTTTACTTTTTGGCTGCCGATGAAACTGAAACAGGGGAAGGCGCCTGGCAGGAAAGTTATGCAGAGTCTGTGTTACCCAGGGCTGTGGCAATAGAACTGAGCAGCAAAGATTTTGGCTTTATGCGCCGGGAATTTTTGATCGCTGGAGCTGGCTCATGAGCCCCCGTAAGGAGAATGGGGTTGCCCTTATCATAGTGCTGCTAATAGTATCCATAGTCAGTGTGCTGGCCACCCAGATGGGAGCACGGTTACAACTACAGGTAAAACGCGCAGCAAATATTAAAGATAACAATCAGGCTTATTGGTACGCTATGGGGGCAGAGCAATACGCTCAAAAATCGATAAAATTTCTGCTAGACAATAGCAATGGCGTGATCCATTTAAATCAGCCATGGTCAGAAAAATTTGTTTATCCATTAGCCGGTGGCGGGATTGAGGCGCAACTCTCCGATATGCATGCCTGTTTCAATCTAAATGCCCTGCAGCCACAAAC
>Ga0307489_10000013_pt1 | contig 93624 bp, 77 predicted proteins | sample SB12metaG_FD_202247 | JGI IMG/M metagenome (GOLD analysis project Ga0307489, IMG submission 202247) | Sea-ice brine microbial communities from Beaufort Sea near Barrow, Alaska, United States - SB 1.2 | ecosystem: Environmental > Aquatic > Marine > Coastal | place: USA: Alaska | collected... | reverse complement strand
GTTGTTGTTGTTGTTGTTGTTGTTGTTGTTGTTGTTGTTGTTGTTGTTGTTGTTGTTGTTGTTGTTGTTGTTGTTGTTGTTGTTGTTGTTGTTGTTGTTGTTGTTGTTGTTGTTGTTGTTGTTGTCGGTACGAATTGCTGTAAACACAATTATTAAATCAGATTATTTTAACAAAGGATAATTGTTTTTGAAGCTATTTCCTGCTTTTTGCTGAATCTTTTTCTTTTGTTTTTGGAACATTACATAAAAATTATGATCATTAAATTGTCAGAAAAAGGATGCCGCGGCAATCAATGCTAGACGTATACAGACGCTTTTTGTATGGTTATTAAGTATGGTTTTTTTAACAATATTTTTCAATACCATTAAAAACTAATAAAGTAAAATTTCATATTATTGCAAGAAAATATACCTATGTCAACAGTAGTAAACAGTAAATCAAATAAAAGTGCCTTTATATTTTTAACAACTTTATTCTTTCTATGGGGTTTTATCACTGTTTTAGTAGATAGTTTAGTGCCAAGATTAAAAGATGTTTTCGAGATGTCATATGCAAAAACGGTCTTGGTTCAGTTTGCTTTTTTTGTAGCATTTTTTGTTTTTTCACTTCCAGCAGGATTTCTATTATCAAAAATTGGCTATAAAAAAGGAATTGTTTTAGGCTTATTGACAATGGCATTGGGTTGTTTGCTATTTTATCCTGCGGCAGCTTATCGCGCTTTTCCTGTATTTTTAATTGGTTATTTTACATTGGCTGGGGGAATTACAATTTTACAAGTAGCGGCCAATCCTTATGTGGCTTTGTTAGGAAGTGAAGAAGGAGCTAGTAGCCGTTTAAACTTATCGCAAGCATTTAATGCTTTAGGAACTAGTATAGCTCCTGTTGTTGGTGCGTTATTTTTATTAAGCGATTCTGTGAAAACATCGCAAGAAATAGCTTTGTTGTCAGCCATTGAAAAAACAGATTATTATGTCGCTGAAGCTGCAACTGTGCAAACGCCATTTATTTTAATTGCTGTTTCAATTGCAGTTTTAGCATTGATTTTTGGATTTATAAAATTACCAAAAGTGATGGAGGAAAGTCCGAAAGGAGGATATTTGAAATTGCTTAAAAATAAGGGAATGTTGATGGGGGCCTTGGGTATTTTTGTATACGTGGGTGCAGAAGTTTCTATTGGAAGTTTTTTGGTGAATTATTTTTCTGAGATGAACTTGTCTGTAATTGTATCACAAAATGAAACAATGATGCAGATTGCAAACACCATTGCGAGTGTTTTTAGCAAAACATTTTCAGATGCTGACCCAAAATCTTTGTTGGGGATTTTTGTAATTTTCTACTGGGGAGGCGCAATGATTGGACGTTTCGTTGGCGCTTATTTAACGAGGGTCATGACACCGGGGAAAGTGTTGACTATTTTTTCTTTTTTGGCAATTATTATGATTCTAATTTCTATAAACACAGTAGGTTTAATTTCAATGTGGTCTATTTTATCAGTAGGTTTATTCAATTCAATTATGTTTCCAACAATATTTACATTGAGTTTAGAGGGTTTAAGAGATTTAAAAGCACAAGCTTCTGGTTTGCTCTGCATGGCAATTGTTGGTGGCGCAATCATTCCCTTTATTTTTGGAAGTTTGATTGATAGTTTTGGTTTTAAAACAGCTTTTATTTTAACAATTCTGTGTTATAGTTATATTTTGTTTTTCGGCCGAATGAAAGGAAAACAAGTATTTAAAAATTAAAGGCACCAAAGAGGTTATCGTGTTGCAAAAAGGGTGTTAAATCAAATGTAATTTATCATGCTCTCTTCTCTGGTATGCTTCCATCTTGTGTTTCTAATTTTAAGAAACCGGAGTGTGGATTTCATTGTAAAAAAAACAGCAAATCATGAAAACTTTGTGAGGTATCGCAGAAAGATAGGAACTAATCTTTTGTTACTTTATTGTATTCATTTATTATAAAATACGCCCATATGATTACGCACATAATAACAAAAATCGAAAAGGATAGCATTATATTATCTATGTTCATTCTTTATAAGTTTTAAATAGATCATTACTCCTAATAAAGTGGGAGCCCAAATTCCAATAAAAATTCCACGTAGTTTATCTCCAGTTAAAAAAAGGTATTCAGCCACAATAATTATTAGAATACACAAAGCTAACATCATAAAATTAGCGATTCCTATTTTTTTAATAAAACCCATTCTTTCATTATTTTTTATAAAAATAATTTAAATTTTTAGCATTTTCTACAAATAGTACGATTAAAATAGCAAGTTTATTTTTTTAAATACTTAATTAACGTTAAATTGAAAAATGAAAACAATACATATAATGTTTTTTTTGCTATAAATAATTGACTATGATTGTTTTAAGAAACAGAAGTACCACACAAACGCTTAACATGAAAAAAAAACTACGTACAATAGCTTTATTATATATAGTTTTCTTCTCATTGCTAAATTTTTACGGGCAAGAATTACCTCCAATACATGTTTTTACGACAGAAGATTATGGTGGTGAAAATCAAAATTGGTCTATTTCTCAGGCATCTAATAATTACATTTATGTAGCAAATAATAAAGGTTTATTAGAGTATAATGGTGCTAATTGGCATTTGTATGCAACACCGAACGAAACAATTATGAGATCTGTAAAATGTATTAGCGATAAAGTTTTTACTGGTTTTTTTAGAGATTTTGGTTTTTGGAAAAAAAATGACTTTGGTCTTTTAGAATTTAATTCTATTGTTAAGGACAAAGATATTAAAATGTACGAAGATGAACAGATTTGGGAAATTATAGAATTAGATGGTTGGGTGCTATTTAAATCTCTTCAAAGAATTTACTTATACAATTTAAAAACCACTTCTTTAAAAATTATAGAAGGTACGAATGTTATTACAAAAGTTTCAAAAGCAAATAATGTAGTTTATTTCCAAGACCTGGAAAAAGGATTGTTTAAGATAGAAAATGGTGGGCCATTATTAGTATCTAATCATGATGTTTTGAAAAACAATAAACTTACAGGTATCTTTTATAAAGATGACAAACTCTTTTTTTTAACACAAAACAAAGGATTTTATTTTTTTGAGAAAAATATTTTGAAAAAATGGAAAATTTCTGCGAATGACTATTTAAAAAACAAGGCAATCTACAGCGCAGAAATTTTGAGCAATGGAACTATTATTTTGGGAACAATTTCTAACGGAGTTATTTATTTAACCGAGACTGGTGAAATCGATTATCAGGTAGATCAAAACTTAGGATTAAGCAATAATACCGTGCTTTCTGTTTTCGAAGATGTTGATAAAAATGTATGGCTGGGCCTAGATAATGGTATTAATCTGATAAACTTTACATCTCCCCTTAAAATATTTGTAAATAAAAAAGATTTTTTAGGAACAATTTATACGTCCACTATTTATAATAAATACCTTTATTTGGGCACAAATCAAGGATTATTTTACAAAAAATACAATTCTAAGAATGAGTTTGCATTTATAAAAAAAACCCAAGGTCAAGTATGGAGTTTAAAGGTAATTGATGGCACTTTATTTTGTGGTCATGACTCTGGTACCTTTATTATAAATAATAATAAGGCAAATTTAATTTTTAATATTCAAGGTACTTGGGCTTTTAAGCAGCTGAAAAATAATTTAATCATTCAAGGGACTTATGACGGCTTGTATGTATTGCAAAAAGATGAAAATACATGGCGTTTGCGAAACAAAATTAAAGGCTTTAAAAAGTCTAGCAGGTATTTTATTCTGCTAGAAGATGATAAAATTTTTGTAAATCACGAATATAAGGGTGTTTTTAAGTTGAAAGTAGATGCTTCCTATTCGACTGTCATAAAAACAGAAGAGGATGCTTCTGTGAAAAAAGGAATTCATTCTAGTCTTCTAAAATATAAAAACGATGTTCTATATGCTTCTAAAAGAGGTGCGTATAAGTATGATGCAGAGAAGAATGTTTTTAATTTAGATACTATTTATAGCAAGCTAATACCTAAAGATGTATTTGGTTCTGCAAAGTTAATTTCAGACGAATATGGAAACAAATTATGGTCTTTTACAACCGAAGGTCTTCGGTTCTTAACCCCGGGTAAACTCAGTGATATTCCAACGATAGCACCTATTTTTATTAAAAAATCTCTAATCAAGGGTGCCTCTGGTTTTGAAAATATTATTCATTTAGAAAAGGAAAAATATTTAATAGGTACTATTAATGGATACTTAATAGTTGATTTAAATAAACTAATGTCTTCTGAGAATTATCAAATTAAAATTACTCAAATTTTTAATAACAAGTTAGACCAAGCCTCAAAAGAGATTTATTTAGATAGAGAAGCTAATTTTAGGAACAAAGAGAATAATGTAGAATTCTACTATAGTGTTCCTTATTTTGACAAAACATCGGATATTTTATATCAGTATAAGCTTGTAGGGTATAATAGTAAATGGAGCGATTTTACTGCATCAAATTCAATTTTGTTTGAAAATTTACCATTTGGTGAGTATACCTTTAAGGCAAGAGGGCTAGTCATGGGTGTCTTAAGTAATAATGTTACCGAATTTAATTTTAGTATTGAAAAACCATGGTTTTTATCAAACATTGCCGTTCTGTTTTATGCGCTAATGTTTTTGTTATTAATGTTTACATGGCATATTTTATCAAAAAAATACTATAATAAAAAACAACAGAATTTATTATACGAGGCTCAAAAAGAGCTGGAATTGAAAGAACTAGAAAGTTCACAGAAAATTATAAAATTAAATAATGATAAATTAAGAAATGATATTGAAAGCAAAAACAGGGAATTGGCAACTTCCACAATGAGTATTATTAAAAAGAATGAGTTTCTTAATTCTATTAAAAATGAGCTTTCAGAAGGAAAAGAGAGGAGTCTTATTAAAGTTATTAATATTATTGATAAAAATTTGAACAATACAGATGATTGGAAAATGTTTCAAGAAGCATTCAACAATGCAGATAAAAAATTTCTAAATAAAGTAAAAGATAAGCACCAGGACTTAACTCCTAATGACCTTAGATTATGCGCTTATTTGCGTTTAAACCTTTCCTCTAAAGAAATAGCACCACTTTTAAATATTTCCCCTAGAAGCGTAGAAGTGAAACGATATCGATTGCGAAAAAAAATGAATTTGGAGCACAATGCAAATCTTACCAATTATATTTTAGAAATATAAGACTACAATTCTTTTTCACGCCCATACATTTACCATACAAAACACTTTTATTTTTCTTTTTGATGTCTTTTATTTTTTAAAAATCGTAGCGCATAGAAAGGTTTTCGAGGTGAATTTTGTGATGTATGTTTTTTGTAGTGGTTTTTTAAATGATTTAACAGTTATATTATATTAGTTTTATCTCAAATAAAATAAGTTTTATGAAAAGACAATTTACACTTTTATTTTCTTTGTTATTCTGTGCCGTTCTTAGCGCACAGACAATAAATGTTGAGGGCGTTGTGAAAGATGCAAGCAATGGCGATGCGCTACCGGGAGTAAGCATAACAATTAAAGGAACTAAACAAGGAGTACAGACAGATTTTGATGGATACTATCAATTGAAGAACATTGAAAGAGGAGTGATACTTGTGTACCGGTATTTAGGATATAAACTGAAAGAGGTAGTAGCAAGTAAGGAGTTAATGAACGTCGCTATGAAGGTAGAGGCAGAGTCGTTAAATGAAATCGTAGTGATAGGCTATGGTACGCAGCGCAAAAAGGAGTCTACGGGTGCAGTTTCTGTAGTAGACGCAAAGTCAATAAAAAAGTTAAATCCAACTAGAATTGAACAAGCTTTACAGGGGCAAGTATCAGGAGTAAATATCACTTCTAATTCGGGTTCACCAGGTAGTGGTTTGAATATAAGAATTAGAGGAGTTTCTACAAATGGAGACAATAGCCCTTTAATTTTAGTGGATGGAAATAGAATTTCAGATTTGTCTGTGATCAATCCAAATGACATAAAGAGTGTCAATGTATTAAAAGATGCAACTGCAGCCATTTATGGTGTGCTTGCAGCGAATGGAGTTATATTGATTGAAACCAAATCGGGTAAGAGAAATACAGACTTAAAATTTACTGTAAATTCTAATTTTACTTTGCAACAAACAAGTAATAAAATAGATCTTTTGAACGGAGCTGGTTTAGCCAACTACATCAATGAAGCTACAAATACAAGTAATTATTTTGTGCAAGCTGGTACTGGCTTAGTCTTTGATTCTAGAAGAAGTTCTACGGTTGCATTACCGGATACGGATTGGCAAAGTGAAGTTTTTCAACTAGCTCCTATGTTTGATGCGAATATTAACGCAAGTGGAGGTACTGATAATCTTGCATATTCTGTAGGAACATCCTTTCTAACACAAGATGGTATTATAGGTGCAGATAAATCTAATTATAATAGACTTACGGCGAGAGCAAATATTCAATATAACGTAACAGATAAGTTGAAATTATCTGCAACGGCTATGTACACACATTCTAAAAAAAATTCGCTGGCCGAAGGTGGAATAGGAGCGGTACTCTATAACGCGGTAAATGCAGATCCTTTTACGTTATCAAAGGATCCTACTCCGTTAACAGATTTGGGGTTTGAAGAGTTAAGAAACGGTTATGGAATTGTTCAAACAGGGGCTATTGAAGTTTCCAATCCTTTGTCTCAAATTGCAAGTACATATAACACTGCGGTGGTAGATAAAATTAGTCCTGCATTAGCGGCAACTTATAAATTTAGCGACAAGCTTTCTGTAAGATCAAAGTATTTAATGAATCGTGCTGTTGTAAATGTTCAAATATTTAGACCTTTAGTTTTTTTAGGAGGTAATAAGTCGCTAAGTAGAACAACAAATAATGAGTTTTTGGATAATAAAGACAGGTATGATGATTTTACTTGGAATAATATAATTACGTACGAGGATACTTTTAATGAAGCGCACAACGTAAAAGTCTTATTGGGGCATGAAATGTTTGAAACAAAAGGACTGTTTTCAGGTCAAACGGGAGTAGGTTTATTGAATGGGGCAAATGCGTTGGCAGATGCTAGTATCTTGAATTCTGAAGTTGTGAATCCACGTTTTCAACCTGCAGAGATCGAAATAGGTGGCAATCAATTCAAGAATAGGTTAATGTCTTATTTTGGAAGGTTGCAATATGGTTATAAAGAAAAGTACTTGATATCTGCTTTATTAAGGAGAGATCAGTCTTCAAGATTCAGTAAAGCAGAAAACGCTAATGTGGGATATTTTAATTCTGTTTCATTAGGTTGGAACATGTCTGAAGAAAACTTTTTAAAGGATAATGATTTTGTGAGTTCTGTTAAATTGAGAGCAAGTTATGGCCAACTAGGTAGTGATAGAGTTTCAGGAGGAAATTTCCCATATGTAGGCTCTTTAAATGGTGAAGGGACCTATAGTAACAATGAAGAGGTATTAGAATCTGATCTGTTAGTAGGGGTTGCAGAGGGTCAGTTAGGAAATCCTTTTTTGAAATGGGAAACAACTACCACAGGAAACATTGGTTTGGATGTTGCACTTCTAGGAAACAAAATTTCTTTTAATTTAGACGTTTTTCAAAAGACAACAGATGATTTATTAATTCAGCCTGAATCTTCAGGTTTAACAGGTGTTGCCGGTATAGGTTCCAGTGCACCTGCAATTAACGCAGGTACGGTAGAGAACTCGGGAATAGAATTTTTAATTTCTTATAGAGATCAATTTTCAGAAAACTTTAAGTTCAACACAAGTTTTAACTTTACCACTATAAAAAATAATGTGACCTATGTTGGGAATTTAGCAGGATTTGAACAAGGTGGAGGATTTGGAGTTGGTACTGGAATTGTTACTTCGCGCATGGAGGCTGGTCATTCTTTGGGGTATTTTTACGGATATAAAACAAATGGAATTTATCAGAATCAAGGCGAAATAGACGGTTTAAATGCAGGGGCAACAGCAAACGAAAACATATATCATACAGGTGCAGGTGTTGGAGATTTAAGGTTTGTAGATAGCAATGGTGATGGATATATTTCGGAAGTTGACAAAACAGATATTGGAGATCCTATTGCAGACATTACAGCAGGATTAAATCTAGGGTTTTCATACAAAAAAATAGACTTTAGTGCATCTGCGATTGGTTCTTTTGGGAATAATATGGTAAGAGATTATCAAAGATTTAATTTGTTGGCAAATAAAAGTGAAAGGCTTTTAAACAGATGGACTCCAACAAATCCAAGCAATACAATACCAAGAGCTTCTTCTGGAGCTTCAATAAATACAGACTTGTTTTCAGATTATTTTGTAGAGGATGCTTCTTTTGTAAGAATTCAAAATATTCAGGTAGGATATACTTTTGATAGAGCTGCATTGGAAAGAATAAGTGTGGATAGTTTGCGCTTGTTTTTATCAGCAAATAACCTTCATACGTTTACAAAATATTCAGGATATGATCCTTCTGCCTCAAGTGGTCAAGCCATCGGTGGAGGTATTGATAGAGGTTTTTATCCAGTAGCAAGAACACTCATTTTAGGATTTAGTTTAACTTTTTAATTTAGTACCATATGAAAATACATCAAATAAAAAAATACAGTAAAGCTTTTGTTCTGATTATGACGTTAGGAGCGGTGTTTGTTTCTTGTAATTCTTTTATAGACGACTTAGAGCCAATAGCACAAGATTCTGATAACTTTTTTAATTCAGAAGAGGACTATGATAAGGCACTCATTGGAGCGTATGACATGTTGCAGTCTACATACTTAAACACGTTAACGATAGTAGCTGCTTCTGACGATATTGTACTCGGTGGGGATCCTTTTACGTATGATCAGCCAACTTTACAGAGGGTAGATAAAATGAGCCATTCATCAGCGGATAACAATCAATTGAGAGATATATGGAGATTCATGTACGCTGCTATGGGGAGAGCAAATTATATATTAGAATTTAAAGATAAAACGGTGTTTGAAGGAAAAGACGAAGTAATTGCGCAAGCATATTTCTTGAGAGCGTACTTTGCCTTCGAATTGGTAAAATTCTTTGGAGATATCCCCCTATCAGTAGCGGAAAGAGACGGGGTTCCTAGAATTATAAATAAACGCATTAGAATTGGAGAACAATACGATGTAAATAGAGTAGGTAGTGTTGATCAGGCCTATGCGTTAATTGAAGAAGATTTAAAAGAAGCGATTTCACTTGGTCTGCCGCAATTTACTACAGTAAGAGCTGAAAAATATAAAATAACCAATGCTGCTGCGAAATCTTTATTAGGCAAGGTTTATTTGTATCATGGTAAATTTAGTGCTGCTGCTACCGAGTTAAGTGCAGTAATCAATAGTGGTTTTTACAGTCTTGCCCCGTTAGAAACATTGTTTCAAAAAGAGGGTGAAAACGGACTGGGCTCTGTATTTGAGGTACAATATACAAGTGTAGAAGGCGCGGGTTGGTCTTGTATACAATGTAGTGAAGGTAATTATTTACCCCAAAACAACGCACCAAGAGACTATACAGGTCCAGTATATAAATTTGGTTGGGGTTTTAGTTTGCCTACGCAACAACTCTATGACGCGTATGCGAATGGAGATCAGAGAAGAGACATTACTATTTTGGAACCAAAACTTACAGAGTATTCACTGAGTAGAGAAAATACGGGTTATTTTTCTAAGAAATACCTTCCTACGCAAGAGAATGAAGACACAAGAACTGGTTCTGATCCTTTAAATTATGATAACAACTATAGAGCTATTCGATATGCAGATGTTTTATTAATGGCAGCAGAAGCTTCAGTACAGAGCGGCGGATCTAGTGCAATAAGTTATTTGAATCAGGTGAGAAGTAGAGCTTTCGGAGACAATTCACATAATTACCCTTATAATGGGGAGTCGGATCTAATAGCGGCTATTGCGAACGAAAGACGTTTAGAGTTGGCGGGCGAGGGACATCGATTCTTCGATTTGGTAAGAACGGGTACCGCAAAAATAGCTTTTGATAGTTATAATGCAACGAGACCAAATCAAACATCCGAAACTGAAATAAATTTTACGGTGAATAAAAACGAAGTATTCCCAATACCATTGGTAGAATTACAGTTGGCAAACGCTGTAAGTACCTGGGGTCAAAATCAAGGATATTAAAAAATACAGGTTGTAAAACACAACTTGTGGAATGGTAATTATTAAAAACAGAGTCTAAATTTAAAAAAAAAATTATGATGTTATTAAAAAAAATGAGTTTCTTGCTTTTTGCAAGTTTAGTTATGGTGTCATGTTCTAGTGACGATGATGTAGATCCTTCAGGACCAGCGATTACTGGTTTGGATTTTACAATTACAGCAACAGGTTCAGGAAATATTGTGGAGGTATTGCCTTCAGCAGTAGGAGCTACAAGTTATTCTGTAGATTTTGGATCAGATGCAACCGATGATGTGTTGACAACGGTAGGACCTAAAGTTTCTTATACGTATGCAGCAATGTCAGAAACGTACGATATTACGGTTACTGCTTCTGCAGCGGGTGCAGACAATGTTATGAAAACTACTTCATATGATGTAGTGGTTGAAGTATCAGATATTGTTGGACAATGGGTGTTTTTGCATGAAGCAGGTGCATTTGCAGTTGGTGAAACATTAGAAAATTTATCTTGGTATTCAAATCCTATTTCTGCGGTTGTAGATAGAGCTTGTCTTTTTGATGATGTTTATGAGTTTAAAGCAGACATGTCATTTAACAACATTATGGGAGAGGCGACTTGGCAAGAAGGATCTTGGGATAGTGTAGAGGTAGAAGGTTGTGGTCCAGCTTTGGCCCCTTTCGATGGAACAGCAACTGCTACTTGGGCGCACAATGCTGCGGACGGTACAGTTGAAATTAGTGGTATGGGTGCATTTTTAGGTATTTCTAAAGTAGCAAATGGTGCAGAACTTACAAATTTAGCAAGTGCTAAAGAAAGTATTCTTTATAGTGGTGTAACTTTTTCAGATGACAAACTTACTATGACTGTACATATTAATATGGGTCCAGGATTTTGGCAATTTAAATTTGCAAGAGTAGGTTCAATAGGAGCTGAAAATCCAACAACGGATACTGACGGAGACGGAGTAATTGATATCAATGATTCTTGTCCAAATGTAGCAGGTGAAGGGGCTGACGGATGTCCAGTAGTGGCAACACCAGCATCAGCACCAGCAGCGCCAACGGCAGCGGCAGCAGATGTACTTTCTATTTACAGTGATTCTTATACTGATGTTACAGGTACTAATTATTACCCAGATTGGGGACAATCAACTCAATTTGAGGAAATTGATATCGATGGAAACATGATATTAGGGTATTCTCAATTGAATTATCAAGGAACTATTTTTGACGCAATTGATCTTGGAGGAAAGACTACTCTTCATGTTGATGTGTATTCTACTGAAATTGATAATTTAAAAATAAGTTTAATTAATACAGCAGCTAGTGGTGGAACTTTTGAAGTTGGTGTTTCTAAAGCATTATCAAATGGAGAATGGACTAGTTTAGAAATTCCTTTGTCGGAGTTTGAAGGATTTCTTGCAAGTGGAGGAAGTCTTGATCAAATCAAGTATGAGTTAGGTACAGATGCAACTGCAGAAGGAAATATATCTTTCTTTATAGATAACATCTATGTAGATTAACTATCTTTTTTACTAATAAAAAATACCCATACACGAATGTGTATGGGTTTTTTTTAACAATTTTGAGTTGAATATTTTAATAATTTTATAAAAATATAATGACTATGAATAGATTTAAAAATTTTTTACCTTTTTTAATAATGATTTTATTTTTTTCGTACTGCTCTGAAGAGAAGAGCATCGTGAAGGAAACAGTTGAAGAAGTAGCAGAAGTAAATTATACAACAGTAGCTCCTTTTTACCCAATTGATTTCGAAGCTGAGGGAAATGGAGCAGAGTGGTCTTGGTCTGTTTTTGAAAATGGGTCTAATACCATGCTAGAAGTTATCGAGAACCCTTACAAAACAGGTATAAATACTTCAGAAACGGTTGTAAAGTTTACCGCATTGCGCGAAGGTCAACCGTATGCAGGCTGTGAAACAAAACACGGCGAAGGCATTGGTGCTTTTAAATTTGACGAAACAAATAGCGTCGTTAAAATACTAGTATACAAAACAACTATTAGTGATGTAGCTTTAAAGTTTGCGGAATATGCAGCCCCAGGTGTTGGTGCAGAAGCCCAACCAGAGGTTAAGGTTGCGAATACAAAAATAAATGAATGGGAAGAACTAACTTTTGATGTATCTGGAAGTATCGGAAAAGGTGCAACAATGATTATTGATCAAATGATTATTTTTCCAGATTTTACAGCTAGAACAGCAGATAATGTTATCTATTTTGACAACATAACCTTTGGAAATAATTAATATGGTAAAATACGCACTACTTAACTGCCTTTTTTTATGCTTATTCGCTTCGTGTGGTGATTCCGAAGAAATGGTCGTAGAACCAATAGCCGAAGAACAAAATAGTTGTCCAGGCACGATCATAGGTGCAACGCCTATGGGAGCCAATGAAGTTCTTATTTGGTCAGATGAATTTGAGACAACAGGAAGTCTTTGTACTGATAATTGGTTATTTGATATCGGAAATGGAAATGGAGGCTGGGGAAATAATGAATCTCAGTATTATACAAGGGAAAATGTCACTATTGAAGATAATATTCTAAAAATTAAAGCAAAAAAAGAAACATACAGGGGATATTCATATACTTCTGCAAGAATAAAAACACAAAATAAGTTCTCATTTACTTATGGCAGAGTTGAGGTACGTGCAAAACTACCTAGTGGTGGTGGAACATGGCCTGCAATTTGGATGTTGGGTGATAATATAACAACAGTGGGTTGGCCAAATTGCGGGGAGATTGATATTATGGAACATACAGGTAATAATCAAGGCACCACTTCCAGCGCGATACACAATGCATCAGGTTATGGAAACACACCATATGTCAATCATTTAGATAGGGTAAATGATGTATCTACAAACTTTCATACGTACGGTATAAACTGGACTAAAGATAAAATTGATTTTACAGTAGACGGTGTGGTTCATTACACATATAACCCAGCAAACAAGACCAATAGTAATTGGCCCTTTAATAAACCCCAATTTATTATTTTAAATGTGGCAATGGGAGGTGCCTTAGGTGGCGCAATTGACACTGCTTTTGCAGAGAGTACCCTAGAAGTAGACTATGTAAGAGTCTATCAATAAGAAGCTAGTTCTATTTATTAGAAAATGGCATAATGAGGTGAGCTTATTATTGAAAGTAATTAATTATAAGCTTAGAAAGATAATCCGTGCAACGTAAAAGAGTGGGCTGAGTTATTTTCAAAGTTCTAAAAAATAATTTATGAAACAGAGAGTCTTCGTTATTGTAGTGCTATTTTTTATGGTGAATTTATATTCGCAAAAAAATAAAGTGTCTGTCAACCACTCTGAATATGGAATGAAGTTAATTGTAAATGGAAAAGATTTTATGATTAATGGAATGAATTGGGATTATTTTCCAGTCGGGACTAATTATTCGTATAGTCTTTGGGAACAGCCGCAGGCATTTATCAAAGCAGCTTTAGATTCTGAAATGTCTTTACTAAAAGAGATGGGTGTAAATACCATTCGAGTGTATACAGGTATTCCGCCAAAATGGATCACTTATATCTGTGAAAATTACGGAATTTATACAATGTTAAATCATCCGTTTGGTCGTTATGGTCTTTTTTTAAACGAAAATTGGATAGCTGAAACAGATTATAGCAATCTTGATGTTCAAAATGCATTGCTCGATGAGGTTGCTAAAATGACAGAAAACTATAAAGATACACCAGGGTTACTATTATTCCTTTTAGGAAATGAAAACAACTATGGATTATTTTGGATGGGTGCAGAAACAGAAAACTTTCCAAAGGATGAAAACGAAATAGCAGCAAAAGGAGAAAAGTTAGGAAGACCAATGTATCGGTTAATGAATAAAGCTGCAATAACAATAAAGTCAATTGATAACTCACATCCTGTTGCAATATGCAATGGAGATTTAGGATTTATAGATATCATAGCAGAAGAGTGTCTAGATATAGATATTTATGGCACAAATATGTATCGTGGTAAATCATTTGGAGATGCATTTGAAAAGGTAAAAAAAGAATTAAACATACCAATTATGTTTACCGAGTTTGGTGCGGATGCATTTGATGCAATAGAAAATAAAGAAGATCAAAAGTCGCAGGCCTTTTATATGGTTGAAAATTGGAAAGAGATTTACGAAAATGCAGCTGGATTAGGAAAAGCAGGAAATGCAATAGGTGGTTTTACTTTTCAATTTAGTGATGGCTGGTGGAAGTTTGAACAGACCAAAAACTTAGAGGTACACGATAATAGTGCTTCTTGGGCCAATGCAGGTTATGTTTCTGACTTTAAAAAGGGAAGTAACAATATGAATGAAGAGTGGTTTGGTATTTGCGCAAAAGGACCAAGGAATAAAAAAGGTTTATACAAATTGTACCCCAGAGCAGCATACTATGCTTTAAAAGAGGTGCATCAATTAAACCCGTATTCAGAATTGGTAACTATGGAACATATTTTAGAATATTTCAGTAAAATCAATCTAAAAGATGCCGTTTTGAAAGGACAAGAAAACAAGTTTTCCTTAAATTAAAGGAACCATAAAATACACGGAATATTTAAAAGAAATATAATATTAATAAGAACCTTTTATTAAAGAATAGTAAAGGTTAATAGCATGCTAATTTCGATGACAAAAAAGACTATTTATTTAGGTAAAAATAAGGCAGATTTTCAAACACAAGAAGTAAAAGGTGAAATGATAAACTTCGAAAATGAAGTGTATTATAAAATTTCTAATAGTAATGAAATGAGACCCTTTTTTATGAGTATTGTTTCAGACTCAGATCACTGGATGTTTATTTCTAGTAATGGTGGGCTCACTGCAGGAAGAAAAAATAGTGAGTATTCACTTTTTCCTTACTATACAGACGATAAAATTACAGAGTCTGCAGACGTTACTGGAAGTAAAACAATCTTTCAGGTTTCAAAAAATGGAAATGTATACCTCTGGGAACCTTTTTCACAGAGGCAAATTGGTTTGTATAAAATTAAACAGAATTTGTACAAAAATAGTTTTGGAAACAAAGTTATTTTTGAAGAAATTAATGAAGATTTAGAATTGACTTTCAGATACCAATGGAATTCAACAGACACTTTTGGATTTGTTAAAAAATCAACATTAATTAATACTTCATCAGAAAAAACAGCAATTACACTGCTAGACGGTTTACAGAATATTATTCCCTCAGATGTGAGTACCGATTTACAAAATTCTAAAAGTAATTTAGTAGATGCTTACAAAAAAAGTGAATTGCAAATAACATCTGGTGTAGGTATTTTTGCACTAAGTGCTATTATTGTAGATAAAGCGGAGCCTAGTGAAGCACTAAAAGCGAATATAGTTTGGTCTCTAGGTATCGAAAATCCAACATATTTACTATCATCACTGCAATTAGATAATTTTAGAAGAGGAAAAGAAGTCCACCAAGAAGTAGATATAAAGGCAGAAAAAGGAGCTTATTTTATAAATGCTGATTTGGTTTTAGAGGCAAATGAAACCAAAGAATGGAGTTTTGTTGCGAATGTGAATCAAACCATAGTTGATATCCAAAGCATATCGAAGGCTATAAAAAATGAGAAAAATTTAGCTCAAATTATTAATGAAGATATTGCTTTAGGAACAAAGAAATTAATCGCTTTAACTTCAGCTGCAGACGGTTTACAGGTAACAAATGACCCTTTAATTAATACAAGACACTTCGCAAATACACTTTTTAATATTATGAGAGGTGGTACTTTTGATGATGATTATAATATTGAAAAAGAAGATTTTATAAAATATATTGCAGTAGCAAATAAAAAAGTACGCAAGAAAAAAGAGGATGTTTTAAATGGTTTACCACAAATATTTAAATTAAGTGCAATTCTTGACATTGCAGAAAAAGATGAAGATAAAAACTTTAAAAGACTTTGCTTCGAATACTTGCCTTTAAAATTTAGTAGAAGACATGGGGATCCAAGTAGACCTTGGAATAAATTTTCGATCAATACTAAAAGTGAAGTTGATGGCTCTAAAATTTTAGATTATGAAGGGAATTGGCGTGATATTTTCCAAAACTGGGAAACATTAGCACATTCATATCCTGCTTTTATAGAAAGTATGATTCATAAGTTTTTAAATGCAACAACCTTTGATGGCTATAATCCATACCGAGTAACAAAAAGTGGTTTTGACTGGGAAATTATTGAAAAAAATGATCCTTGGTCTTATATTGGGTACTGGGGAGATCATCAAATAATTTACTTATTAAAATTCTTAGAGTTTATAGAGAATCACTATCCAAATCAATTAGATAAGCGTTTTTCTGAAGACATTTTTGTGTACGCCAATGTACCCTATAAAATAAAAGACTATCAAAGTATACTTAAAAATCCTAAAGATACGATTGATTTTGATTACGATTTAAATGCGACCATCGTTCAAAAGAAAGAAGAGTTAGGGGCAGATGGAGCTTTGCTAAGAGATGAAAATTTCTTCATTTATAAAGTAAATCTAATAGAAAAGTTATTAGCAACAGTATTAGCAAAAGTATCTAATTTTATACCTGAAGGTGGTATTTGGTTAAATACACAGCGTCCAGAATGGAATGACGCAAACAATGCTTTAGTTGGGAATGGGGTTTCTATGGTTACTTTAAACTACTTAAATCGCTTTATAAATTTCTTTGAAAAAATAGTTTCTAAATCAGCAACAGAAGAGGTTTTAATTTCATCTGAATTAGCTGTATTTTTTAATGAAGTAGTCGCTACGTTGCACCAAAATAAAAGCATTCTTTCTGGATCTGTTTCAAACAAAGAAAGAAAAACAGTGTTAGATGGTTTAGGTGAAGCTGGAAGTACTTACAGAACTACAATTTATGAAACTGGATTTTCTAGCAATAGAAGCAAAGTTTCAAAAACTGAATTGTTAGCGTTTTTTACCATCACAAAAGAATATTTAGAGCATACTATCAAAGCAAATAAGCGTTCAGATAAATTGTACCATGCTTATAATTTAATGACCGTAGAGAATGATACAGAGGTGTCTGTTTCTTATTTACCAGAAATGTTAGAAGGGCAGGTTGCCGTTTTAAGTGCTGATTATTTATCGTCAAAAGAAGCTTTAGAAGTTTTAGACGCAATGAAGAAAAGTGCGCTGTTTAGAGAAGATCAATACAGTTACATTCTGTATCCTAACAAAGTATTACCGCGCTTTGACGAGAAAAATGTGATTTCTAAAACTGCCGTAGAAAATTCTCAATTATTAACCCAGCTTGTGAAGGATAGCAACACACAAATTATAAATAAAGATGTTTCAGAAAAATACCACTTCAATGCAAACTTTAATAATGCAAATAAATTAAAAGATGCTTTTGAAGCATTGCCAAAAGCATACGCAGATTTAATTGAAAAGGAGTCAGGATTAATTCTAGATACGTTTGAAGAAGTTTTTAACCATAAGGCATTTACAGGACGTTCAGGAACCTTCTTTGGATATGAAGGTTTAGGTTCTATATATTGGCACATGCTTTCAAAATTATTATTAGCAGTGCAAGAAAATTGTTTATTAGCTGTGAAAAATAATGAAAGCGAAGTAGTAATTGGAAAACTTTTTGATCATTATTATGAAATTCAAGCGGGTATTGGCGTGCACAAATCTCCAAAATTATATGGTGCATTTCCTACAGATCCTTATTCGCATACACCAGGCGGAAAAGGAGCACAGCAACCTGGAATGACAGGTCAAGTAAAAGAAGATGTTTTAAGTAGGATCGGAGAACTTGGTGTTTTTGTAAAAGATGGGAAAATTATTTTCAATCCAAGATTGTTAAAACAAAGTGAGTTTATTCAAACTCCGAAAACCTTTAATTACACAGCAGTTAGCAAAGAAGAGAAAGTGATTCACTTAAACGAAGGTTCACTTTGTTTTACTTATTGTCAAGTACCAATTGTTTACAAAGCTTCGGACGTCCAAAGTATAAAAATATTCTTTACTGATAAAACTACTGAAGAAACAAAAGATTTACTGCTGGATGATACGATATCAAAAATGATTTTCGAAAGAAACGGTAATGTTGATAAAATTGAGGTTTCAGTAAAAAGATAAAACTCAAAGCAATTTGAAACGAAAAACGCCAATACATGAAAACAAATTTCAAAACGTTTATAACGGTTCTTGTAATGATTTTTGGTGTTGGATGCGATTCAAAACAGACAGGAAAACCAGTACAAAAAATTGAAATGACAGCAGCCAAAATATTAGGTAATCCAGATTATGTAGCAATTTCTTATGGAGGTTATAGAGAGAAATCAAGAACTATACAACCTACTATAAAAGAGCTGAAAGAAGATTTAAAAATTCTTTCAGCTATGGGAATCCGCGTTTTAAGAACCTATAATGTTCAACCAAAATTACCACATGCGTCTAACGTATTAGAAGCAATACGTCAGCTTAAAAAAGAAGATTCGACTTTTGAGATGTATGTAATGTTGGGGGCTTGGATAGATTGTTTAAATGCTTGGACAGATAAAGTTCCAAACCATGAAGTTGAAAGTGCACAAAATGAAGGAGAGATTGCAAGAGCTGTGGTTTTGGCCAAAAAATATCCAGAAATTGTAAAGGTAATTGCAGTGGGTAATGAAGCGATGGTAAAATGGGCTGCCAGTTATTTTGTGCAACCAAATGTAATTTTAAGATGGGTAGATCATTTACAAGATTTAAAAAAATCTGGTGAGTTATCGGAAGATTTATGGATTACAAGTTCAGATGATTTTTCTTCTTGGGGTGGAGGTGATCCAATATATCGTACAGAAGACTTAGAAAAATTAATAAAGTCTGTAGATTATATTTCTATGCATACTTACGCGTATCACAACTCACATTACAATCCTGTTTTTTGGAAAACTCCAAATCATCTACAAAACTTATCAGACAAAGAGAAAATTGACGCAGCAATGACTAGGTCCCTAAATTTTGCCAAAAATCAATACAAAGGTGTCTTAAATTATATGAAAAGTTTGGGGGTAGACAAACCGATTCATATTGGCGAAACGGGTTGGGCTACTATTTCTAACGGATACTACGGTACCGATGGTTCTAGAGCAACCGATGAGTACAAGCAAGGGCTATATTATAAGGGTTTGCGCAAATGGACGGAGAAAGAAGGAATTGCTTGTTTCTATTTTGAAGCATTTGATGAACAATGGAAAGATGCTCAAAACGCCGAAGGTTCAGAAAATCATTTTGGATTGATAAATCTAAAGGGAGAGGCAAAATATGCACTTTGGAATTTGGTTGATACAGGAGTTTTTAAAGGCTTACATAGAAATGAAAATCTAATTTCAAAAACATATAATGGAAACGAAGCGCTATTAATGAAGCATGTTCAAGTGCCTAATACAGATTATAATAGATAAAATTGTTACAATGAAAACGAACCTTTTTTTTTCAACATTACTTTTAATACTTCTCATGGGGTGTAATCAAAATAAATTGTCAGTAGCCGTTTATGAAACGTCTGAAGCAGGAAATAAATTGACTAAAATTTCTGAGTTTACTTCTTTAGAAAACCCAGCTATCATAAAGCTAAATGCGAATCAAAAGTTTCAGACAATTACTGGTTTTGGAGGTTCTTTCACAGAGTCTTCCGCCCATCTATTAAACACGTTGAGTAAAAAAAATAGAGACACTATTTTACAAGCTTATTTTTCAGAAGAAGGTGCTAACTACTCTTTGACAAGAACACATATGAATTCTTGTGATTTTTCTTTATCTCAATATTCATATTCGCCTGTAAAGGAGGATATGGAGTTGGAATATTTCACCATTAAAGAAGACAAAGATGATTTAATTCCAATGATACAAGATGCGATGAAAGTATCTAAAGATGGTTTTAAAATAATTGCATCTCCATGGACAGCAGCTCCTTGGATGAAAGATAATGAAAAATGGGTTGGTGGAAAATTATTGCCTAAATACTATGATACTTGGGCATTGTTCTTTTCGAAATATACAGATGCTTACAAAGAAGAAGGAATAGATATTTGGGGTTTTACAGTAGAAAATGAACCGCACGGAAATAGTAACAATTGGGAAAGTATGCACTATTCGCCCAAAGAAATGACAACTTTTGTGCAACACCACTTAGGACCTAAATTAGAAGCTGATGGAAAAGGAGATCTTAAAATTTTAGGGTATGACCAAAATAGAGCAGGATTAAAAGAATGGGTAGATGTAATGTTTAAGGATGAAGGTTCTTCAAAATACTATGATGGAACTGCGATTCACTGGTATGAAAGTACCTATGAAATTTTTTCTGAAGATTTACAGTATGCACATCAAAAAGCACCAAATAAATATTTAATAGAAACGGAAGGTTGTATCGATTCTCAAGTTCCAGAATGGAACAATGATGCTTGGTATTGGAAAAAAGAAGCAACCGATTGGGGTTGGGATTGGGCTGCTGAAAAAGACAAACATCTGCACCCCAAATATGCACCTGTGAACAGATATGCAAGAGATATTATCGGTTGTTTAAACAATTGGGTAGATGGTTGGGTAGACTGGAACATGGTTTTAGACAGACAAGGAGGACCAAATTGGTTTGAGAATTGGTGCGTTGCTCCGGTAATCGTAGATCCAGAAAAGGACGAGGTATACTTTACGCCGCTGTATTATACAATGGCACATTTTAGCAAATACATAAGGCCAGAAGCACAAGTAATTGGTCTAGAGAATTCAGATACAGAATTGCAAGTAACTGCTGCTCAGAACCCAGACGGTTCCATTGCAGTTGTGGTTTTTAATGAAGGAAAAATAAAAAAGAGTTTCAAATTACAATTAGGAGAAAAAGAAACATTTATAACGATAGACGCACAAGCATTGCAAACCATTATTGTATCAACTATTAATTAAAAATACTATGTCAAAATTAAGTTCAGCCTCTAAGGTCCCAATGGGACAAAAAATTGCTTTTGGACTTGGTATGCTCGCCAACCAAATGTTTCCTGCTGCATTGCAAATTTTTATGGTTGTTTTAGTTCAAGATTATGGTTTTTCAACGTTTTTGTGGGGAGTTTTATTTTTTATTCCTCGTCTTTTCGATTCTTTTACAGATCCAATTATGGGTTTTATTTCAGATAACACAAGGTCTGTTTGGGGAAGGCGCAGGCAATACGTGCTTTTAGGAGCCATTATCATGGGAGTTGCTTTTTCGCTTATGTGGCAAATGTATGTAACAGACGGTGTAAATTATAATTTCACCTATTTCTTGATATGGTCTTTAGTCTTTTATTTAGGGCTAACTATTTTCTCTGTACCTTATGTAGCTATGGGGTATGAGATGAGCGATGACTTTCATGAACGTACAAATATTATGGCAATTGCGCAGTCTATTGGTCAATGGGCTTGGGTTATAGCCCCTTGGTTTTGGGTGGTAATGTATGATGATAATTGGTTTGGAGATACAACGGAGACCACCAGAACGCTAGGTATTTGGGTCGCTATTTTTTGTGCTCTTTTAGCGATGGTACCCGCGCTGTTTATAAAAAGTAATTCAACGAAAGATGATAAAAGTTTAACGCCCTTAACATTAAAAACGGTTAGAGGAAGTCTAAAACAAATTATAAACAATTTTATAGAAGCCTTTAAAATTTCGGCCTTTAGAAAACTATGTTTTTCAACATTTTTAATATTTAATGCTTTTAATGTAGTTGCTGGTTTTTCTTTTTTTATTGTAGTCTATTATTTATTTAATGGAGATGCGGGGGCAGCAGGTCTTTGGCCAACCTTGTTGGGTAGTATAGGTGCCCTAGCAACCACTTTTTTAGTAATACCTGTTGTGGCTAAGATGTCTAAAGCTTTTGGTAAAAAGAAAGCTTTTTTAATATCACAAGGGATTTCTGTTTTAGGATATATTATGCTTTGGTTTTTATTTATTCCGGGCAAACCTTATATGTTTTTATTTGCATTGCCTTTCTTCTCTTTTGGGATTGGGGGCTTGTTTACGATAATGATGTCTATGACTTCAGATATTATAGATATTGATGAATTAAATACAGGAAAACGAAGAGAAGGTGTTTTTGGAGCAATTTATTGGTTAATGGTAAAGTTCGGTTTTGCATTTGCAGGATTAGCAACAGGTGCTATCATGGCATTAGTAGGTTTTGTGCCGGATACAGTAAATTCTGAAGCCTCAGTTATGGGAATAAGATTATTCTATTCAGGTTTGCCAATACTGGGTACACTGGTAGCTATGTGGATCATGAAAAATTATGACCATACAGAAGAAAAAGCTTTAGAAATAAGTGCAGAACTAAAAAGAAGAAAAGCAGTAAAAGAAATATCTTCAAGGTATGCAGGAGGTAGATTCACATCAGTACTACAAAATAGTGTAAAATTAGAGGCTTTTCAACAAATCGATTTTAGCAATATAGGTTTTGAAGAAACCAAGAAAATGTTTGCAAATACGTTAAACAAAACACTTAAAGGTCTCTGTTTTAGTCCGTATATTGAAGGTCAAGTTGCCGGAGATATCTTAACAGAAGGTCAAATACGTAAAAGAATGAATGTTATTTCTTCGCATACAAATACAGTCCGTTCCTTTTCTTGTACGGAAGGGAATGAGATGATTCCACAAATAGCCCATGAAAAAGGTTTAAAGACAATTGTTGGAGCTTGGATTAGTAATGACAAAGAGAGAAATGAAAAAGAAATAGCGGCATTGATTAATCTTGCTAAATCCGGAGTTGTGGATATTGCGGCAGTTGGCAACGAAGTGTTGTTAAGAGATGATATTTCGGAGCAAGAATTATTAGGTTACATTCGTAGCGTAAAAGAAGCTTTAAAAGGTTTAGAAATTCCAGTTGGTTGCGTAGATACCTACGATGAATTTTATCAAAGACCTAGTTTAGTAGCAATATCAGATGTTATTTTAACAAACTGTTACCCATTTTGGGAAGGTGCTAGTATAGAAGATTCCTTAACCCATTTAAGACAAATGTATGCGATTACAAAGCAAGTAGCGAATGGTAAAAAAGTAATTATTACAGAAACGGGTTGGCCAAGTCAGGGTGAAAGTGTTAAAGATGCAAACCCATCTCAATTGAATGCAATGAAATATTTTATTCAAACGCAAGAATGGGCAAATACATCAGAAATTGAAATTATACACTTCTCTTCTTTTGATGAATCTTGGAAAGTAAGAGTAGAAGGAGAAATAGGTGCACGATGGGGCATTTGGGATAAAGATGAAAAATTAAAGTATAATTAGATAAAGTATTGGTTTAATTGCTATTTAAAATAAATAACTAAGTATTAAATATTTAAATAATGTCCTATAGAAAAGATCAAAATTTTTCTTTAAAAAACATCGTAGCTGCGGCAGATACGGGTGTAGATTTTAATATATATTCAGAAGAAGATGTAAAATCACTTTGGAGAGATACTGTAAATAACGGAATGCACGGTGTTTGTTTTAGCAGCTATGAGAATAGTCAAGAACCAGGCGATACCATTACGCAAGAACAAGTAGAAAGAAGAATTAAAATCTTAAAACCACATACAAAATGGATTCGTTCATTTTCTTGTATAGAAGGAAATGAACACATACCAAGAATGGCTAAAAAACATGGATTAAAAAACATGGTAGGTGCATGGTTAAGTGACGATCTAGAAAAAAATGAAGAAGAGATTGCTGCTTTAATTATGCTTGCAAAAGAAGGTTGTGTAGATATTGCAGCTGTTGGTAACGAAGTTTTGTACAGAAATGATTTGTCCTTAAAACAACTAATCGCCTACATAAAACGTGTAAAAGTGGCAGTGCCTTACGTTCAAGTTGGCTATGTAGATGCATATTACGAATTTACAAGGCATCCAGAATTAGTAGAAAACAGTGATGTTATTCTTTCAAATTGCTATCCTTATTGGGAAGGCTGTCCGATCGATTATTCTTTAAATCACATGCAAAGTATGTTTGCACAAGCAACAGCTGCAGCCAAAGGGAAAAAAGTTGTTATTACAGAAACAGGTTGGCCTAGCGAAGGTGGAAGTGAAGGAGGAGCGGAGGCTTCTAATGTAAATGCAATGAAGTATTTTATCAATACACAATCTTGGTCAGCAAAAGAAAATGTAGAGGTGTTCTACTTCTCTTCTTTTGACGAGTCTTGGAAGGTTGGAGATGAAGGTGATGTTGGCGCTTATTGGGGTCTTTGGGATAAAAATGAACAATTAAAATATTAAATTTTAAATACACTGCTATTTAAAAGGTTTCTGTGTTCAGAACCTTTTTTTTACTGTAAAATCTGTCATATTTATATAAAAAATAACATTTTTAAAGACTAGTTGTTATCTTATCACAATCTAGACGTTTTATGAAAACGTCTAGATTGTATATACTTATTGTTCTTTTATTACGATGTTTTTTTCTTCTTCTTGTAATCATTCAAATAGAGAGCTATACCCTAAAGAGTTAATTGGTGGTTTCGGATTAATTTCTTTAGAATATTCAGGAGTAATTTTTAAGAACGCTATCATAGAAACAGAAACATTTAACGATAGACATTATAATCAAATTTATTAGGGAGCAGGAGTTGATGATGCGTATTGCAGAAAGTTTGTAGCTTATTTAGGTCTTTTAGATCTATCAGCTTCTGAGATTAAATTTACTGTAGCTAATTCTGGGACTAATATTTTGAAAGTAACCATAGCATCTAAGAATGCTGCTGCTGTAGGTTACATGTTAATTGCTGGAGATGTTACAAGCGCTGCAACACAATCAGCGGATGCTATTTCTATAGCAGGTAAAAGGAGTGTTACAGAAACTTGGGATGCGACAGCACCTTCAGATATACCTTTAAATTTACTTTGGATTAAAGAATTTACAGCTGGTAATTGGCAATTAGGTGATGCGCTTATTGCATTTAAGTTCGATGCAATAAGCGATACTGCAGGTGCACGTAATAGTGCATTATTAGCGACAGTGCTGTTTCCTAATCCTACTTCAAATAAATGAAAGGTATCTGCTCAAAGAACTATTAAAAATGCAGCTATTTACAACCTTTTAGGCAGACAAGTAATGGCTTTAGAGATGAACAAAAATAGCGAGTCTATATCTATTTCTAATGCAGCATCAGGTATTTATTTAATCAAGTATACAATACGTAATGCTATTGATACAGCTAAATTTATCAAAGAAGAAGGATTTTTTTTTAAAATAATTATAACGTTCAAATTAACTTTTAAACGTTTTTTTATGTGATAAAGTTTCATGGTACCTGTTTGTTCTAAACTAAAATGAATACCTTTAATTTATTAAAATTTACTCACTTTGAAAACAAGTATTAATAGCCTCTTTTTTTGTGTTTTTATACTGATTATTATCAGTTGTTCATCGAAAGAAAAAACAAATGATAAAAAAAGTAACGACTTAATTCATGAAACAAGTCCCTATTTATTGCAACACGCACATAACCCTGTAAATTGGAAGGCTTGGAACCCTGAAACTTTGGCGTTGGCAAAAAAAGAAAATAAATTAATTGTTATTTCTATAGGGTATTCTGCGTGTCATTGGTGTCATGTAATGGAGGAAGAAAGTTTTGAAAACGATTCTATTGCGAAGATTATGAATGCTAATTTCATCAATATAAAAGTAGACAGAGAAGAAAGACCAGATGTTGACAAAGTGTATATGAATGCGGTTCAATTGATGACGGGTAGCGGTGGTTGGCCTCTAAATTGTATAGCACTTCCTGATGGTAGGCCTATTTTTGGTGGCACTTATTTCACAAAGAAACAATGGGAAAAAGTGTTGATTACTTTGTCTAATTTATACAAAGAAGAACCAGAGAAAGCAATCCAATTTGCCGAAAACTTAACCAAAGGAATCCAAGAATCACAATTAATAAAGTTAAACAAAGAGGCTCCAAACTTTAGACATAAAGAAGTAAGTGCAGCAATAGAAGTATGGAAAACCCAAATAGATACTACTTATGGGGGCTTTAAAGGCGCTCCAAAATTCCCAATGCCAAACTCTTTAGAGTTTTTATTAAGATACAGTCATCAATTTAATGATAAATCAATAGAAGGCTATTTAAATAATACACTTACTAAAATTGCTTACGGAGGAATTTACGACCATATTGGCGGTGGATTTTCCCGATATGCTACCGATCAAAAATGGCACATTCCACATTTTGAGAAAATGTTATATGACAATGCTCAATTAGTAAGTTTATATGCTAAGGCTTATTTAAAGAGTAAAAATAAATTATACAAAAATGTTGTACTTGAAACTTTAAGTTTTGTAAAAGAAGAATTAACAACAAAGAAGGGCGCATTTTATTCTTCCTTAGATGCAGATAGTAAAAATAAATTAGGAGTAAAGGAAGAAGGTGCTTTTTATGAATGGAAAGTCAACGAGTTAAAAGAAGTATTAGGAAACGATTTTGAGCTATTTAAAGGATTTTACAATGTAAATGCATATGGCGCTTGGGAAAAAGACACCTATGTTTTGATAAGAAATCAATCTAAGCTGGCATTTTCAAAAGAGCAAAAAATTACCTTAAAAGTTTTAAATAATAAAATTATTAAATGGAAACGCGTTTTAAAAGAAGTAAGGAATAAAAGAACGAGACCTAATTTAGATGACAAAGTGCTTACCTCGTGGAATGCATTAATGCTGCAAGGTTATATCGATGCTTTCAAGGCTTTTGGCACTAAAGAATATTTAGAGGTTGCCGTTAAAAACGCAAACTTTTTAGTAAAAAATCAATTAAGAAAAGATGGTGGTTTAAACCGGAATTTTAAAAATGGTAAAAGTACGATTAATGCGTATGCAGAAGATTATGCCACCGTAATACAGGCTTTTATTTCCTTATACGAAGTTACTTTAGATGAAAAATGGCTTACTTTGTCTAAAAAAATAACAGATTATTTATTTATCAATTTCTTTGACAATAAAAATGGAATGTTTCATTTTACTTCTAAGGGGGATAAAAACTTAATTGCAAGAAAATATGAAGTTGTAGATGGTGTAATTCCTTCTTCAAACGCTATCACAGCAAACAGTTTGTTTAAATTGGGGCATTACTATGCTGATAATAAATATGTAAGCACTTCAGAACAAATGCTTAATAATTTAAAGAAAGACGTACAAAGGAATCCTGCTAATTATAGTCATTGGCTAAATTTAATGACTAGTTTCACAAAACCATTTTATGAAGTTGTTGTTGCTGGAGATGCTGCATCCGTAGTTCATAAAAGATTACTTAATAAGTACTATCCAAATATTTTAATTGCAGGCACAAATAAAGCAAATAACACATTGCCTTTGTTAGCTTATAAGTTTAATGAAGGCGAAACATTTATTTATGTTTGCGTAAACGGTGTCTGTAAAATGCCAGAGACTAGCTTTAAAAAAGCAATTATAAATATTAAGAAATAATGTATTCTAAATCTCGCTTCACTTTTATTACCTGAACTTTATACGTTTTTTATAGTGCATAAAACGAGTTTAATACACTATTCGTAGAAAGAACTTTTTTTCTAGTTTTACTCTTTTTCAAAATAGTTTTTATATTGTTTTTTTTTACGAGATAGTTTTTTTACCAAATTATTTTTGCTGAGATTTCTAGATATAGTAAAATTCTTTATTTAATCTGGTTACTTAAATAGAAAGTCGTACCTTAAGTAGATAAATGAAATAAAAATCAATGCAAAATATGTTCGTTAAAAAGTCTTTAAGAGCGTACTTTTGCAACTTCGTAATGAAAATAATTTTTTTCTAGCAGTATTCAATAAAGAACAAAGTTTAAACAGCTGAAAAATTAGATAGTTTTTAGAGCAATCAACTAAAAAAGCGATTTAAGAATAAAATTAGAAATACCATGGGAAAATTGATAAATAACTATATTTTTAAAGCATTAGAAAACTATCCTTACGATTTAGAGGAAGTGATGGAGGCGTTAAATTATGCTTTATCTGCCGACGATAAAGATACAATGGCGTTAACTTTAATGGGTAGAGTATACGCAGAGAAGTTGTATAAATATGAGGAAGCAGTCGTTTTTTTTAAACAAGCTTTAGCAGAAAGTATTTATGCTTTTGAGGCATACACACCTTATATTAATACTCTTTTGTGGAATGAAGATTTTAAAGAAGCAGAAGAATTTATAGATTTTGGGTTGACGGTAAAAGGTTCGGATAAAGCTGTTTTATATCTTAAGAAGGCTAATTTATATGAGCAATTAAAAGATTATGAAAAAGCTTTGTCTTTTATAAAACTAGCGAAAGAATATACTTTTAACTCAGATTTTATGGTAGATGTTACTTTAGAAAAAGACAGAATTAAAGGTAAAATGCCAGAGAATAAAAAATCTAAAGCTGCAAAGAAGATAAGTAAATCTAAAAAAATGAAAAACAATTTAAAGAAGCTGTAAAATAAAATTTGTTCAAAATGAATCAAATTAAGCAGCGCAAGTTAAATTATTACATAGCCATTATTAAAAAGAATATTTTTTAAAACACTATAATAGCAGCATTACGCTTTTTTAAAATGCCAGCATAGATAAAATCAGAGCATTTGCCCATTGCACCTCTTAGGCTTTTTCAAATAATAAATGCTTTTAATTTTCTTACGAGTACTTTACAATTGCCAACTTTAAAGAAGATACAAGTTGTACCATTTTCTATAATATTAGCCTCTTTAGGCGCTATTGTATCTATTTTGTTCGCCGTCAATTACAACAGTATAAAACTATTTAAAGTTTGTATTGTTTACAATATTGGTGCGTAGTCTCTAGACTGTAGTCATAAAATTTAAGTTTACATTTTTAGATACAACTTTGTTCGCCTTGTTTATGTACGGTTGTTGTATTGCTGGAGGTTGCACTTGATACAGCAGCTTAAAGCAATAAAAAATTCAGTGGTTTCAAAATATGCAAGCGCTAAGAAATTTCAGAGCAACTGTAAAACTAAATTATTTCAATTTTAAAACAACGTAGTTCACACTTCTTTATCAATTTAAAAATGTTGTTTCTTTTAGTCTAAAACAGCGCTCACCTCCTAAAAATAGCGGATCTCCGTATTTTTCAGACCAGAAACCGTCTAAAATATCTTTAGAAATACATCTATAAACGGCAACTCCTTTGTAGATCGTATGCTCATCTCCTTGGTAATTAAAGTTAATTACTAAAATATTATCTTTAAAAAAACCAGTTCCAAATTGTTCCTGGCTTTTATTAATCATCCATTTGGCTATAATCCTATTGGTATTGTCTAAAGTTAAATTTAGAATTCCTTTATAGGTATCTTCATTTTTGTCTTGGTTACTGCCAAGTATTTGAAATTGACCTACTAAATCTTCAATTTTCATGTACTCATAAATTTATATTCGCAAAGATATAGCAATAGATTTGTATACTTTTTAAAGCAGTACTTTTTATTTCTTTTACTGAGCAAACGATGTGTATCTAGATATTTTGATGTGTTTTTCTAAACTTTAAACAAACTAATGTACGTATCGTCGAACATAGTAGTTCGTCATATGAATGAGAGTAAAATGTCCTTTTTAATACAAATACAATACATGTTCATATCTGTTGACTTCTTTAAGGAAATAAATGAGAAAAAATCAGTAGAATTGTAAAACAAAAATAAGGTTCCATGCAAATACTAACATTTTTAGGTTTTACAATTTTTGTTGCGCTAATTTCCTATTTAAAAACAAGAAAATCAGAAAAAACTTCATCAGATAGCTACTTTTTAGGAGGAAGAAGCTTAACCGCTGGTGTAATCGCAGGCTCATTATTACTAACTAATTTATCTACAGAACAGATTGTAGGTTTAAACGGAGCTGCTTATGAGAGTGGTCTATCAGTGATGGTTTGGGAAACGTTGGCAGCAGTGGCAATGATTGTAACTGCTATTTTTTTATTACCAAGATATTTAAAGGGAGGTTTAATAACTGTACCAGGTTTTTTAGAAAAAAGATTTGATGTTACTACCAAAACCCTAACCTCTATTTTATTCCTTTCTGGGTATGTTGTTGTGCTGTTACCTGTAATTTTGTATTCGGGTTCTTTAGCAATAAGCGGTATGTTTGATGTCCCAGAGTTATTAGGAGTAACGCAAACGCAAGCTATATGGATTTGTGTTTGGTCTATTGGAACGATTGGTGCTATATATGCCGTTTTTGGAGGGTTAAAGGCCGTTGCAGTCTCAGATTCTATAAATGCTATTGGTCTGTTAATTGGGGGGCTCTTAATTCCTGTTTTTGGTTTAATGATGATTGGAGATGGAAATGTTTTAGATGGATTGTCTATTTTAACAACAGAAAACCCAGAGAAATTTAGATCTATGGGTGGTCCTACAGATCCCGTGCCTTTTTATACCATTTTTACAGGAATGATGCTGGTTCAATTATTTTACTGGGGAACAAACCAGCAAATTATTCAGCGTGCTTTAGGAGCAAAAGACTTAAAAGAGGGGCAAAAAGGATTGTTGTTAGCATCCTTTATAAAAATACTAGGTCCAATAATTGTGGTTTTACCAGGTTTAATAGCTTTTCATCTATTTGAGGGTACTTTGGAAACTGCAGACAACGCGTATCCCAAATTAGTGAGAGAAGTGTTGCCTAAAGCTTGGATTGGTTTCTTTGCGGCCGTTTTGTTTGGCGCTATTCTAAGTTCTTTTAACAGTGTTTTAAACAGTTCTGTAACCCTATTTGGCATTGATGTTTACAAGCAACATATGAATAAAGCAGCAGATGAAAAAACAGTGGTAAAATATGGGAAAACATTTGGAGTTATTTTAGCAATTGCAGCCATGTTTATCGCTCCATTAATTGCTAATGCGGGTAGTTTATTTTATTATTTACAGGAAATTAATGGTATTTATAGCATTCCAATTTTCTCTATTATTATAGTTGGATATGCAACAAAACGCGTGCCTGCAATTGCGGCTAAAGTTGGATTGGTTTCTGGGTGTCTATTGTATATTATAAGCCAGTTTTTTATGCAACCGTTCTTTGTAACTTCTGCATTAGAAGCGGCTACATCTTCCGGCATCAATAATGAAGCTGCTTTAGCCTTAGTAGAAGCACAAGCGTATCCGCACTTCTTAGACGTGATGGCAATTTTATTTGTGTTAAATGTGCTCATCATGCTAATTATCGGAAAGATAAAACCAAGAGAAATCGCTTTTGTTCAAGAGCATACGAAACAAGTAGATATTACACCTTGGAAATATACAAAACAAGTAGGCATTGCTATTTGCGCTATTGTAATTGGTGTTTATATTTATTTTGTTTAATGGAAAAAATAATAAAAGTTATGAGTAATAGGACGTAGACGATCTAAAGATTTTTATTTCGAGGTGTTCTTTTTGGTTTTGAGGCAGCAATTATTTTTGGAGTCGTGATTTTTTTAATGCACAGCTAAATTTAAGAGCCCTTTAATAGGGCTGTTAATTGCTATCATATGTGCAGCGATGTTTGCGATGTTGTTTTCAGGAAGAGTTCGTGTTTAATTTTTAAACAACCTATTTCAAGAAAATACAGTTTTTGCGTGGTTACTTTCCAATACAGAAATTACCAAAGATATGCCCTAAAATGTCTTTGTCTACATCATAATCTCCCGTAATAGCACCTAAATGACGCAAACACTCTCTTATATCAATTGAAAATAAATCTGTAGAAATCTCTAGATCAATCCCTTCTTGTACAGATGTAATTGCCATTAAAGCATTGTTTAGAGCTTCAAAATGACGGGAATTGGTAACAATAGTTTCATTATTACTTAGGGCACCAATATGCACCAAAGAAGTTAATTCAGATTTTAGTGTTTCAATTCCAGTTTTATTTTTTGCTGAGAGTACAATTAAATGCTCAATTTCAGATTGAAGAGTAGTGGTCTCTGTGTTAGAAAGGGTATCTATTTTATTAGCGATCACTAACAAACGTTTGTTTGGAAAACGTGTTTTTATAGTTTCAATTTCCAATAGAAATTCTGATTTAGCGGCATTAAATTTATTAGCTTCAATTAAGAAAATAATTAATTGAGCATTGTCTGCTTTCTCATACGCTTTTTTAATCCCGATACTTTCTATAATATCTTTAGTTTCTCTAATTCCTGCAGTATCTATAAATCGAAATGCAACACCTTCAATAATTATTTCATCCTCTATAGCATCTCTAGTGGTTCCGGCAATTTCAGAAACAATTGCTTTTTCTTCATTTAAAATTGCATTTAATAAGGTTGATTTCCCAACATTAGGCGCTCCAATAATAGCAACAGGAATTCCGTTTTTCATCGCATTTCCAAAAGAAAAAGAATCTATCAAGCGTTTTAGAATAAACGTTATTTTTGCTACCAATTCTTTAAATTTTGTTCTGTCTGCAAATTCTACATCTTCACCAGAAAAATCCAACTCTAATTCAATTAAAGCCGCAAAATCTAATAATTGTGCTCGCAATTCTTTCAACTCATTGGTAATGCCGCCACGCATTTGCTGAATTGCCATTTGATGACTTGCAGCAGAGTTAGAAGCAATGACATCTGCAACGGCTTCAGCCTGACTTAAATCCATCTTTCCATTTAAAAAAGCACGCATAGTAAATTCGCCGTTGTCGGCCATTCTAGCCCCTTTTTGTAAAAATAACTGAATAATTTCTTTCTGAATAAAACTAGAGCCATGACACGAAATTTCAACTACATTTTCTCCTGTATAAGAATTAGGATTCTTAAAAATAGAAACTAAAACTTCATCTAAAATAATATTGTTCTCTATTATATGACCTAAATGGAGCGTATGTGTTTTCTGGTCTTTTAAAGTTTTATTTTTTTTGATAGACTTGAAATTGGCATCTACTAAATGAATAGCATGCTCACCAGAAAGTCTAATTATAGAGATTGCTCCAACACCAGAAGGGGTTGCTAAAGCAATAATAGTGTCATTTTGAATCATATTACAAAAATACGTAAGATTTTTTCAAAAAATAAAAAGCCTAGCACAAAATGTGCTAAGCTTTCTAAACAATTGCAGGGGTGCTTTTAATAACCGAAGGGGTTACTTATAAAATTGACTTCTTTACTATTGGATTCATTATGGTGATTGAAGCATGCCAAACCTCTTAACGGTATACTATCAGTGTTTTATGCATTAGATCCTTTTTTAATTTATATTCCGGGCTAGGCGGTACTTTGTTGCAATGTGTTTTTGTAATGTGAATCATCTTTAGAACTTAGTAAAAAGTAATGGTCTATTCTTATTTTAGTATTCAAAAAAAAGTAGAGAAACTTATTCGACAAAACTTGTGTCTAACGCTTCTTTTGTGTTTTTAGACCAAGCATTCAACATCCAAGTAGATTTTTCTAACGCTCTTATATACGACCCAATTAAATCAGTGGTACCCTCATCCTTTGCCTTTTCAGCCCTATTGCTTACTTTACTTAATTGTTCAATTAAAATTTTGTGATCGCTTATAATCGTAGCTACCATTTCAACATCGCTTAACAACGGACTCGATTCTTTAATTCTCGAGATTTCTATATAATCAGAAAGCTTACTAATTGGGTGGTATTTTAAGGTAACAATGCGTTCAGCTACTTCATCAATATTTATTTTTGTTTCATTATACATTTCTTCAAACTTATGATGTAAGTCAAAGAAATTTTTTCCTAAAACATTCCAATGAAAATTTCTTAATTTTTGATAATACACATGATAATCTGCCAACAATATATTTAATTGGGTTACAACTGGCAATATTTTTTCTTTATCAATATTTAAGTAACTCATAGAATGTACTATTATTTAGTTTTTATCAAACTTACAACTGCCAGTACGTTTCTTTTTGCTCATATGCTTTTTATATTAACTCAAATAATTATAGGTCAGAATATTAACGTATAAGGTTCTGCAAAAGAATAATTGAAATTTAGGTATAATAAGTAAGCAACTAAACGGTATCTATAGAGGAGAGTAAATAAAAAGGCGTGGAGCCCTAGCTGTTTAAGTTAGTTACTAGATATCTTATCCGGAAGTATCGGTTTTAAAGTGCTGTACTTTTTGTGGTCAATAAAAAAAATGAAATCCTTGGAATGGACGCCCTACTGCAGCAATTCTAAACTATAGTTTTTCTATTTAATTTGTCCTATTATAAACATCACAAGTGCTGGTAATAGTAAAAAACAAAAAAATCTATTTTAGCACTCAATTTTAAGGTAAGTAGTCATTTATAGCTGTTTTTATTTTGGGCGTTACCACGCAAAAAAGTGCGGTCAGGCTTTATGCACTCGCTTTTTAATCCTACTTCTTAAAAGAGCTCAAACAAATGGGGCAATCCTTATCGCAGAAATCTTATGTAGCTTATTTCATTATAAAAGTATTTGTAACGCTAAAGACATTTATATATTTTTAATAATATCTTCGTATTCGTAATAAAATTCCTCAAATTTAGGCATTGTTTCCATAAAGAACTCGAAGCAATCCCGCCATGTATCTTTATTGTGAATGCTAAACTTTCCTTCAAAGGGCAAATAGATTCTATGAATTGTTTTTCCACTTTCTAACTCAAATGCATCATTAAAAATAATTTCAGGAATTTCTGACGCTAGTAAAACTTTTAAAGACAGCATTTGATCATAGTAGAGCAGGTTTACCAATTCATCTGGATTTTCAATATCTAAACATACTGCTGCATGCTTTCTGTTGGCAACAAATTTAAAAGAGAATCCTTTTATTTCTGTATTGTACAACAACCATTTCCGTGGAAACGATTTTCCAAAGCTTATCCAAAATTCTTTTCTTAATAAAGCAGCTTCTTCTTTGCTAAACATTTTGTGGAGATTTAAAAGAGGTGTAAAAAGGGTGAAGTTTCAATGGTACAAAGTTGTCAAGTTCTATTTTTTATGGACTACAAAATTGCGTGCGAGTATTTCTTCCTGAACTTAATTTGAGCGAAGTCAAAAGGATCGCTTTAAACAAATAGTTTACCCATGAATTTTAGCAACATTTCCGCGTTCTCGCATCATTTGAGCTTCAAAAGCTAGCAATGCATTCCATTTTTCATCAACAAGCTCTCTGTCCTCGTATGCCCTAGCAAATTTCAAAAAAGTAGTGTAGTGGTTTGCTTCAGAAATCATTAAGTTTTTATAAAATTTAGACAATTCTTCATCTTCCATATTTTCAGAGAATACTTTAAAACGTTCGCAACTTCTCGCTTCAATTAAGGCAGCAATTAATAAACGCTGTACCAATGCATTTTTTCTGTCTTTGGTCTTATTAAAAAATTTTTGAAGTCTAATAGCATAATCATTCTTCTGTTCACGCCCTAGAACCATGCCTCGTTTTACCATTAGTAAATGCACCATTTTAAAATGTTGCATTTCTTCAATAGCAATATTACTCATTTCTTTTACCAGCTCAGTTTCTTCCGAATAATTAATAATAATAGAAACGGCATTACTAGCTGCTTTTTGTTCTAAAAAAGCATGATCTGTTAATATCTGCTCTAAATTTACTTTGGCTATATCTGCCCAAGAAGTTTCTGTTTCAAATTGTAATCCTAACATTTTTCTATGATTTTTTGCAAGCTTGCCCCAAAATAGGCAAGCGCTTTAATTTCTTTTACACTTGATAACCTCTCATTACTAAGAATTAAAAGGCCTGTATTTGTAGCTTCTATGTGATATTGTTTGTTACTTTCAAAAAACAAAATTAGTTCATCTGTAAAAAAGGCTCTAATTTTTTCTTCACTTTTTCCAGATAAATAAAAACGTCTGTTAAAATCTGGACGGTTCTTGATATCAATATCTTTGTAACCAGCAAAATGCAATAAATATTCAAAAACGCCTTCTTTGTCTAAGGTAAATTTTGGAAGTTTCTTTTTAGTCTGAATATGAAACATTGTTGCTTTTATAACCTGCTTGGCAATCATTTCTCCTTCCGAAAATTGAACATCAAAAATGGTACAGTGGTTTTTGATTAATACATTAGAAATCTTGTCAATTTTTCGAGTTTTAAAATATCCAAAACTTGGCAACTCTTCAATTTTTAAATCAGAAAAAGCATCAAAAGAATACTGCATTTCTTCACTAATATTTTGAATAGATTTTTGTCTTTTGGTTAAAACGCCTTCTTTCGGAACCCTTTGTTTTGGCAATATTTTTCGAAGTGCAAAGGGATGTTCACTTCCAGACTTTGAATCGTCTAAACCAATCACTTCAAAATGACCACCCTTTCTTTCAAAAATTTCAGTATAGTTGTTCATGTTTTCCATCACAGAATGATCTACAAAATCGCACAATGAAAAATCTACAATGGCTTCTTCCGTTTCTGGAATTTGATCTAGCTTCGATTTTAGTTTTGTATAGTTTAAAAAGCTAGAAAAGTTTTTAACACTTACGTAATATTTCTCATCTTCAGTAAACATTAAAACATTTGGTTTTAAAATGTTTTTGATAAATAATAAAATATTTTTATTAATAATTACATGAATTGCGAATGTGATAATGATACCAACTAAAATGCCGTAAATCAGACTAGTAGATATTGTTACTAGAAGTGTTGCTAGAAATATAATTAACTGTTCAGAGCCAATGTTAAAGACCTTCTTTATGTTTTCTGGAGACGCTAATTTGTAGCCAGTAAACACTAGAATAGCAGCCAAAGCAGACAATGGAATTTTACGTAATTCAGTTGCGAAAAGTAAAATAAAAACAACTAAAAATAGTGCGTGAAAAAAATTTGCAGATCTATTACTCCCTTTATTATTTACATTTACAGAGCTTCTTGCAATTACAGTAACAACATTTAACCCACCTAAAAAGCCACTAATTACAGTTGCCAAACCTAAAGCTCTAATATCCTTATTTACATTAGAACGCCTTTTTAAATGATCTAGTTTATCAACTGCTTTTATACTCAATAGACTTTCGATACTTGCAATTAACGTGATCGAAATAACGGCACTTATAAAATCAAATTGCGCTATTTTTCCAAAATCCGGAAATGCAAAACTACCTAAAATATCATTTGGTAAAGCAATAAGTAAATTTTTATGCACGGGGTATGCTGTAGTAGAAAACAGCTCAAAATAAGTGTACAAGCCAACACTTAAAACAACAATCCACATGGGTGCAGGTATCAATTGGAAGTACCTATTTCTAATTTTGCTGTAAAATACCATAATTAACAAGCTAGAAATACCTATTAAACCTGCATAGAACATACTAGGATTGTCAGTTTTAATAAAATTGATAATTCCTTCTGGAATTTGAATAAGTAGTGCTATGATGCTTCCCTTTGCATTTAAATTGCCCAACATTACGTGAATTTGTTTTGCGAAAATTCCAATACCTATTGCGGCCAACATTCCTTGAATAGCAGAAGCAGGAAAGAAATCTCCTAAAGCGCCCATTCTTAAAAATCCAAGAAGTATCAAAAGTATGCCTGAAATAACAATAGCGGCGAGTGTAAATAAATACCCTTGATAGACATCTCCATCCCCTAAAATAGTAATTGCCGAAAGAATTACTACAACCAAACCATTTCCTGGACCTGTAATTGTCACATTAGAGCCTCCTATTAAAGAGACAACAATACCGCCAACAATTGCAGCAATAATGCCCGAAATAGGGGGTGCTCCAGAAGCCAAAGCCAGTCCTAATCCTAAAGGAAGTGCAATTAGTGAAACTACAAAACCGGAGAATAGATTTTGTGGAATTTCACCTAAAAATGTTTTAAAGGGACTTTTTTTTTGCATTTATTTTACAATTAAAACATCTGTTGGTATTTCAGATAATATATATTCAATATCGTGGGGGAAGATTCGATCTAAAATTCCGATTTTATTTGGAGCATTCATTACAAGTAAATCTGCTCTTTTTACTTTTGCATAATGGCCAATAGAATATCCTCTTGTTCCAAAAATACTTTGTGTTTTTATAGAAATATCATCACAATTTATATCCTTCAAAATATTTTGTACACGTTGGTCTTCTCTAATTTTTAGGCGTTCTTTTACAATCGTAGATTTTCTTAAACTTTTATCATCATTTACTGTCACTTGCAATTCATTTTGACTAATTTCTTCAACAATTGTCACTTTTTTACATAATAAGTGTTTCGCAAATAAAACAGAAGTTTTTATGGTCTCTTCTGTTTTATCGTCTTGTAAACCATTTACAACAATATGTTTGCAAAACTGTCTTATAATTGACGGCTTAATTAATAATAGAATAGAACAAGATGCTTTTCTTGTAATTTTTCTTGCAATAGAACCTACATAATATTTTAATAAATTTTCTTTTTTTAGTGCCCCTAAAATTAATAAATCTATCTGTTGCTCAACAGAAGTTTTTAAAATTACATGCACAGGTTCTCCTTCTTGCCAGATTGTTTTTAGTGGCGTATTTAATACATCTGCTAGGTCTAGAATTTTTCTTAAACTTTCTTCTTTTCTTAAGGTTTTTTCACCCACATGAACTCCAATTAACTCCGCATTAAAGAGGTTGGCAATTCTTATTGCTTCAAATAAATTTGGCTTCAAATTTGGAGAGAAGGCAATACCAATTAATATTTTATGAATTTTTTGCAAGTGTTGCTTTTAAAATTAGACTTGAGTGCACAAGATAGCAAACTTTAAAGCAAAGAAAAAAACTATAAAATTTATTTTTATGCTGCTGAAACATTCTTAAATTTACTTCAATAATTAAAAACAAAAATGTTAGAACTAGCAGGAATTATCATTTTAGGAATTTTAGCACAATGGGTGGCTTGGAAATTTAAAATTCCAGCAATTTTACCTTTAATTTTAATTGGCTTGCTTGTTGGTCCCATAGCTGCTGCATATTTAAGTGAAGATGGTTCTAAATGGATTGAACCGATCTGGAATGGCACAAAAGGACTGTTTCCTGGAGATGGTTTGTATTATTTTGTTTCCTTAGCAATAAGTATTATTCTTTTTGAAGGTGGTTTAACCCTAAAAAGAAGTGAAATTAAAAATGTAGGTCCTGTAATTACAAAGCTAATAACCTTAGGTGCTGCAATTACTTTTATATTGGCAGGCCTTGGAGCACATTATATTTTTAATTTAGCTTGGGAAATTTCTTTTCTTTTCTCTGGATTAATTATTGTGACAGGTCCAACGGTAATCACACCAATTCTAAGAAACATTCCACTTAAAAAAGATGTTTCTACTGTTTTAAAATGGGAAGGAATTTTAATAGATCCAATAGGGGCGCTGGTTGCTGTATTGGTTTTTGAATTTATTAGTGTTGGCGGTGGTGGTGGATTTACAAAAACGGCATTAATGGAGTTTGGTAAAATTCTGTTATTTGGCACAAGTTTTGGATTTACATTTGCACACGCTTTGGCGTATGCCATTAATAAAAAATTGATTCCGCATTATTTATTAAATGTAGTTTCGCTTTCTACTGTGCTATTGGTTTTTGTAGAATCTGAACTTTTTGCGCATGAATCAGGTCTTTTAGCAGTAGTAGTCATGGGAATGGTTTTAGGAAACAGTAAATTAAAAAACATAAAGGAATTACTTTATTTTAAAGAATCTTTAAGTGTATTATTAATTTCTATTTTATTCATTTTGTTGTCTGCCAGCATAAATATAGAAGATTTAATGTTATTATATACTTGGAAGACCATCGCTTTATTTGCAATTGTTGTTTTTGTAATTAGGCCTTTGGCAGTATTTGCAAGTACCTACAAGTCTAGGTTAAAATTGAACGAAAAACTATTTATAAGTTGGGTTGGACCAAGAGGAATTGTAGCAGCTGGTATTGCTTCTTTATTTGGAAGTAAATTATTAAAACAGGGAGTAGTAGGGGCAGAGTATATTACGCCATTAGTTTTTATGATTGTTTTAGGAACTGTTTTATTAAATGCTACTACCGCAAGAATGTTTGCGAAAGTGATAGGCGTTTTCTTAAAAACATCAGATTCCATTTTATTTGTAGGGGCTTCAAGGCCCATTCAGTTAATTGCAAAACATCTAAAAGAGAAGGGCAAGAGCGTTGTGCTGATAGATGCTAACAGCAACTTTATAGAGCAGGCTACAAATGACGGTCTAGAGGCTTTAAAAGTAGATATTTATGATGATGATTTAACCGACAATATAGAATTAAACGATGTAGGCTACTTAATAGCATTAACAGGAAGTGATATGGTGAATAAACATGCCTTAAATAATTTTTCTGAGCATTTGGGTGAGCATGGTGCTTATAAAATAGCTTCTTCTAAAGAAATTGTAGAAGCAACGGCACTCGAAAGAAAAAGTTTTTTTACACCCAATGATGACTATATTAACTTGAGTGAAGCGTATCGAGAAAATCCGTCTATTTTAGAAGTTGAAATTAAAACAGCAGCAGACTACAACAATATTTTGGAGTTATTTTCTAAGGAAGAAAAATCAATTCCTTTGTTTGTTGAAAATGAGAAAGGAATTTACTGGATACCGGAGTTTGAAAAAACAGCGGAGGTTAAAGAAAATCTAATCTTGTCTTATTTGGGGAAAAAATTGATAATTCAAGAGAAATAGGTTTTTTCTATTGCTTTTGCATCTGTAATAATTTCTAAAGGATATTTGTACAAGTCTAAAATTTGAATGGCGTTTCTAGTCGTTAACTTTCCCTCTTTAATTTTGTGATCAAAAAAGAGCTTGTTACTTTCTATTTCTTCGCTAAAATGATATAGTTTGTATGCTTCTTTTTCTAGTAATGTTGTTAATTCTATATCATGTGTAGCCACTAAGACAGTGTTGTTTTTACCATTTAAATAGGATAAGATGGCTTTTCCGCCAGAAATTCGTTCTACGGTATTGGTTCCTTTGAAAATTTCATCCAAAACAAACAAACAAGGATTTTTATTTTTTGATGCAGCAACCAACTCCTTAATAGCAAGTACTTCTTGCAAGTAATAGCTGGTGCCCTCTAAAAGGTCGTCAGAAATTTGAATTGAAGAATATACCTTATAATAAGGAGCTGTATAGGAGGCAGCAAAACAAATATGTAGTGTTTGTGCTAAAATGCTATTGATAGCAACAGTTCTTATAAAAGTACTTTTACCAGACATGTTAGAGCCTGTTAGCAGCATGCTTTTATTTAATAAGTCCACATTATTAGAAATACAGTTCTCGATTAACGGATGATAAATTGCGGATACATCTAGTTTATTTGAAGCATCAAAAGAAGGTGTACAGATTTTTAAATCTCCAGACTTTAAAGAAGCAGTAGAGATAGCAACATCAATTTCACCTATAAATAGATACATGGATTCAATACTTTTTTTCTCTTTCGTGAGTGCATCTAAAAAGCTATAAAACATCAAATACTCTAAGTTAAATACTATTTTAACAAGTTCTGTGAGCAACCAAATAGGAAAAAGCCATTCGTTATGAATGTTTTTTTCAAAGGCTATGAATTCTGATTGAAACATAATTGCTTCAATCTTTTTTATAAATGAAATATCTTTAAAGTGATTTGATACAATAGCTTGAATGGACAACTTTTTGGCTACTTTAAGGCTTTTTGATAATTCTCGAATGCCCTGTAAATAATAATTTACATTGTCCTTGTTCTTATAATGAAAAACGGAATTCACTGCAAAAAGAGGTACTAAAAAAATGAGAATAATTGGAAAAAAGAAGGAAAGTACAATAGATAGTATGGAGGCTATGGTTAGTAATTTTACAACCCATAAATTTTTTGGCTTGTAAAGCTGTTCTCCATTAATTAATTCCTCTAAATAGTAAGAACTTGTTTGATTTAACTTAGACAGTTCTAGCTGACAAGAAATACTTGCATCTTTGTTCTTTTGAAATTGGTTTGTCAAGGCATCAAACGTTAACAATGCATCAATGCTGCCAATCGTTCTTAGTTTAAAATATAAATATTGCTGACCAATTTTTGAGGAGGTTCTATCTACAAACTTAAAGATTTCATCGATATCAAGATCAATTTTAGTTTTTTCTGAGACCACATGATAGGCTTGTTCTTTGTGTGCATTATTTTCAAAATACTTGCCAATAACAAAGAAGTTATTATAAGGGCTCTTTTTTTTTGTTCCCCAATTCTTATAATAAGTAGCTTTCAATTTTTTAAAGCGTCTTTTTTTAAGAAAGTTACTTATTAAAAAACTGAGGATTAGAATAAACGCAATTCCTAGAAAGTAATTCATAGTAAAGTGTAAAATTAGTGTTCTTTAATTACTTTATTTTTGGGGACTTATTAAAATTGAAAATTTAAAAATGTAGTTAGAATTTAGTCTTTAGCCATGGTGCTATCAGCCGAGCAATTTGACTTTTATAATTTTATATTTATATGTAAATCGCAAACAATAAGATTCTGTAGGCTATTGAGAAGTAGCTGTAAAATTACTTTGGTTACAAGTCTAACTCAAAAGTTTGACGCAATTTTTCTAAAAGTGGATTTTTTTCCTTTAGCTTTTTGTATTTTTCATCGGGGGTGTATGCAAATTTTTTCTCTACAGCTTCATTGAGATGAACAGTAATAGCAATGCCGTAATTGTTTAATTTTTCTCTAAGAAAATTCATCAATTTAGCCCTTCCTTTTTTAAATTGATCTTGCATCAACTTATTAGGTACTGTAAATGAAATTTGAAAATCTGCGCCCAATGTAGGAATGTCTGTACCAATAATAGAGGCAATACTTCGATCTCCTCTGTTGTTTAGCAAATCAACGTAAGATTTCCAGAGTGTTTGTAGCTTCTCTTCGGTGAAAGTATCTTTTGGGTGGTTGTCAAAATTCTCTTGAACAACTGTCTTTTTTACCGCCGTCTTTTTGTTAAAGCCCTTTAGGGAGTACTTCCCAGGCTCTTTGTTCAAGCGCCCCATATTTTTTAAAATAGGTCTTTCTACTGCAGGTTGTATCGTTTCAGGTTTTGATTCAGAAGCAACAAGCGTTTTTAGTGGCTCTTTTTTAGGAACAATTGCTTTGGGAGTTTTCTTTTTGGCAGGTGAAAGCGATTGGAAAAAAGTTGCAGGAATTATGTAATTAGCTGATTTTTTTTTTTCTCCATCAAAAGTGATAGAGGCAATCTGCATTAAGCTAAGCTCCACGAGCAAGCGCTGGTTTTTAGAAGCCCTATAGCTTAAATCGCAATCATTTGCTTTTTGTATGGCTTGCATTAAAAAAGGAATGCTTGCACTGGTTGCTTGAGTTAAGTATTTCTTTTTAGCACTGTCTCCAACTTCTAACAAATCTAAAGTTGCTTTGTCTTTGGCAACTAGTAAATCTCTAAAATGACTTGCCAAACCGTTTATAAAATGATGTCCTTCAAAACCTTTTCCTAAAACAACATTAAAGGCATTTAAAACTTCAGGTATTTTATTGGATAATAGTAAATCTGTCATTCCAAAATAGGTGTCATAATCTAACACATTCAAGTTTTCTGTAACAGCTTCTCTTGTTAAGTTCTTTCCTGAAAAACTAACCACTCTGTCAAAAATTGACAAAGCATCTCGCATGGCGCCATCTGCTTTTTGTGCAATTATATGCAAGGCATCATCTTCTGCTGTAATATTTTCTTTTTCGCTGATTGTTTTTAAATAGTTTTTCGCATCTAAAACGCCAATTCGTTTAAAATCAAAAATCTGGCAACGAGACAAAATAGTAGGAATTATTTTATGTTTTTCTGTAGTTGCCAAAATAAAAATAGCATGTGCAGGTGGTTCTTCTAAGGTTTTTAAAAACGCATTAAATGCCGCTTGAGACAGCATGTGAACCTCATCGATAATATAAACTTTGTATTTACCCGTTTGGGGCGGAATTCTAACTTGATCTGTTAAACTTCTAATATCATCAACAGAATTGTTAGAAGCAGCATCGAGCTCAAAAATATTGAAAGCAAAATCTTCTTCTTCACTATTTTCTGCATCTTCTTGATTGATTCTCTTGGCCAAAATTCTGGCACATGAAGTTTTACCAACTCCACGAGGACCTGTAAATAAAAGTGCTTGTGCTAAGTGGTTGTTTTTTATAGCATTTTCTAGCGTATTTGTTATGGCTTGTTGCCCAACAACGTCCTCAAATCTTTTTGGACGGTATTTACGTGCTGATACTATAAAATGCTCCATTAGTATATTTTGAATTAAAAGGTCTGTTCGAATGCCATCTAGAATTAAAAAAACAGTATTTCTTAATTTATGTAAGCTATCAAAACGCTACTTTATAATGTATCCAACAAAAATAAACATCTACGGCCTTTTACACAAAAAGGTTTCTTAACAAAATGCTAAAGTTGTAAACAACTGTAAAAAAATATGTAATTTTACGACTTACAAGGTAACTTAGGATTTAGTTTGAATTAAAATTTCGGGAAATTAAATGAAAAGTAGTAGTTTTCTTTTTGTGTAATTTTTATAATAAGCAATAACCCAATAAACGTAAAGATGAAAATTATAAAATCAGTTTTAGCAATTAGTTTTTCAGCAGTATTAGTTTCTTGTTTTGGTTTTTCTGAGAAAAAAGAAAACAATCAAAATACAGAAAAGTCATTATTTATTCCGCAAGCAGATACTAAGGTTGCTTATTTTGCAAGTGGATGTTTTTGGTGTGTAGAGGCAATTTTTGAAAGTGTAATAGGAGTAGAAGAGGCAGTGTCTGGCTATGCTGGAGGAAACACCTTAAACCCAACTTATAAAAAAATTGGAACTGGGAAAACCGGTCATTCAGAAACCGTTGCTGTGTATTACAATCCTAAAAAAGTAAGTTTTGAAACTTTAGTAACCGTGTTTTTTGGCTCTCACAATCCAACAACAGTAAATGGGCAAAATCCAGATTATGGATCGCAATACAGATCTATTGCCTTTTATAAAACCCTAAACGAAAAGAAACTTATAGAAGATGCCATTAAAAAATTAAATGAAACTATTTATAAACGTACGATTGCTACCGAAGTAACTGCTTTTAAAAAGTTTTATAAGGCGGAAGAATACCACCAAGACTTTGAAAGGAAAAATCCAAATCAAAGCTATATAAAAGCGGTTTCTATACCAAGGCTAAATAAATTTAAAAAGAAGTTTCCTGAATTATTGAAAAAGGGAAAACATTAAATAGTGTTTTTTAGATATTCAAAAAGCAACTTGTAGCGGTTTTTTTTGGAATATTTGTAATTGCCCTACCTGCATGTTTTTTTTACTGCATCGCTTTTAACTCTTTGTCTTTTGCCAGGCAACTTTAAACCAGGCATTATGTAGGTAAAATGTTGACGTCAATTGGGTGCGTTTTAATTGTTCAATACTATGCATTCATAAACTTGATTGCAGGGTATCTTTTAATAAGATTTCTTTACCGTGAATATAGAACAAACGAGCCCGAAAGTTTTGTCATTTTCGATACGTCTTTATGCTGATTTTCTTTTGGGTGTTACTTAAAATAAGCTAAATTATATGCTGTTTCAGAAACTAGTTTCTGTATTTTTTTCAGACTTAGCGGTCTTTCAGTAATGGATAGCTTAATTTTATGATCATTACTTTTTAAATCATAGTTATTTAGTTTTTGTATCAATCTGTTTTACAGAGGTTCCTGTTTTATAGCAAGTTTATTGTGTTTTTTAGTGCACTAGAACGCTTCATTCGAAGGCAAAAAAAAACCAAGCTTTCGCTTGGTTTTAATAATTTATGCAGGCAAAGAATCACTTCGTTTCTTTTACTTCTTCTTTTATGTCTGCCTTATCGGCAAGAATCCTTGTATCCATGTTTGCAATTTCCCAAGCGGTGTGGAAAACCAAACGGGTTCTGTTTTCTAACAGTTCATAGTTAATTTTGTCTGGTGTGTCAGAAGGTTTGTGGTAATCTGCATGCGTACCATTAAAGTAGAATATAATAGGGACATTGTTCTTTGCAAAGTTATAATGGTCTGATCTGTAGTAAAATCTGTTCGGATCATTTTCGTCATTATATTTGTAGTCCAAATTAATTTTTGTGTATTTCTTATTCATCGCTTCAGATACGTTGTGCAATTCTGTACTTAGCTTGTCTGAACCAATCAAATATACATAGTTTGGATCTGCTTTGTGTCTGTCATCTATTCTACCTACCATATCAATATTCAAATCACATACTGTATTTGCTAAAGGAAATAAAGGATCTACATCTGTATAATATTTAGAACCTAACAAGCCTTTTTCTTCACCTGTTACATGCAAAAATAAGAGAGAGCGTTTCGGTCCTTTTCCTGCTTTTACAGCCATTTTAAAAGCTTGCGCAATTTCTAAAAGAGCCACGGTGCCAGAACCATCGTCATCCGCACCATTGTAAATTTCTCCTTTTTTAATTCCTTCATGATCTAAATGTGCAGAAATTACTACAATTTCATCGGGTTTATCACTGCCTTTGATAAAAGCAACTACATTTTCAGAATCTTTAAAAGTGCCACTTCGAACATTTTTATTTATCCATTCTGCAGGTACCTCCTGAAAATAATCACCACCTCCTAAAGGAGAAACAATTCCTTCAGAAACATAAAAGTTTTTTAAATATTCAACGGCCATTTTTTGTCCAGGCTCACCTGTATTTCTTCCCTCAAAAGCATCTGAAGCATAAATAAATAAGTGTTTTCCTAAATCTTTAGCAGTAATTGACGCAGCATATTTTGCAGCTTGATCTGAGTTTTCACCTTCATTAGATGCTGTTTTGCTAGAGCCGCAGGCCATAAAAGCGATTGCACTAGCCATGTAAAGTATTTTTTTCATAGATGTAAAATATTATTTTTATAAAAATTAGTAACTAAAAGTAAAAAAAATTGATAAGCTTGTCAAAATTAGCCTTTGTTAATCACAAACTGTTGTAAGGATTTGTTAAATTTTAACAAATTATTAGGAAATAGGTTGTCAAAAGCATTCTGTGAAACTAACGCTGTTGTTGTCCCAAACTGAACCTTATTTTCTGTGAGCAAAATAATTTCATCAGAAAGTTGAAGTGCTAAATTTATTTCATGAGAAGAAATAATGATGGTCTTTTTGGTCTCTTGCACTAACTTTTGAAGTAAAGAAAAAATATTGATGGTTTGGTGCATGTCTAAATGTGCCGTAGGTTCATCTAAAATAATAACTTCGGTGTCTTGTGCCAGCGCTCTAGCAATTAAAACACGTTGCAATTGGCCATCGCTTAATTCATAAAAACGATTGTTTTTTAAATGGCTTATTTCTGTTTGATCCATCGCAGTATTTATTTTTGCTAAATCAACTTCGGAAAGTATATCTATCCAATTTGTATAGGGTTGTCTTCCTAGTGCAATTAATTCAAATACTGTCAATTGACTTTCTGGCAAGCGCTCTGTTAAAACAAGACTTAATTTCTTAGAAAGCGCATTTTCTGAATAGGTATTCAATGCTTTTCCTTCAAAATAAATGGTACCCGAAATTGGTTTTTGTACTTTAGAAAGTGTTCTTAAAAGGGTAGATTTTCCAATGCCATTTTTCCCTAAAACACTAATGAACTTTCCTTTTTCTAAGGATAGATTCATATTAGAAAAAACAATTTTGTCTTGCTTTTTCTGCTGATAACCAATCGTTAGATTATGGATACTTAAAACGCTATTTTTATTTTTAGAATTGATATTATTTTATTTTTTAACTTTGTCTGTTTTCATACTTTTACACATATGCTTGCACTTTTCTTTGCATCTATGCGGTCAATAATTTGATTTTTTTATTTTTACTTTCATTTTATTTAGACAACATAATTTTAAGCTTATAGGAGTCAATCCGAAACTATTTTTCCAGTGCAATTTAATTTCTTATCATTTCTAAACAAATAATTTTTTTTTACGAATTAACAACCAAATAACAATTGGTGCACCAAATAAAGAGGTAACGGCATTTATTGGAAGTGTAAATTCACTGGTTGGTAATTGCGCAATTATATCGCAAATTAACATAATAATTGCTCCTAATAGCACAACAGCAGGAATTAAAGTTTTATGATTAGAGGCAACAAAAATCATTCGCGCAACATGTGGCACTGCCAAGCCAATAAATGCTATTGGTCCTGCAAAAGCGGTAATAACTCCTGTTAATACACTTGTAATTATTAAAATAATTTTTCTATTTTTCTTTATATTGATCCCTAAACTTTTTGCGTAATTTTCACCTAAAAGTAAACTATTTAAAGGTTTTATGATCGTTAAGGTTGCCAAAATTCCAATACTGTAGACAGCAATAAAAATAAAGAGCTCATTCCAAGAAAGATTTCCTAGACTGCCAAAACTCCAAAATAAAAACAGCTGTATTTGCTGCGCTTCACTAAAATAAGTTAAAATACTAATAATAGCCGATGTTAAACTACCAAACATTAATCCAATAATTAAAATAGACATGGTATTTCTTACCTTATTCGCAGCAATAATTACTACTGAAAAAACTAGAAAAGCACCCAAACTAGAAGCAATTGGCAAAGACCAACCTGACATTGAGTTTGCTAAGAAAAAGTTACCAAAAAGAGAGGAACCTAAAATGAACAAAGCCACTCCTAAGCTTGCACCAGAGGAAATACCCAAAACAAAAGGACCCGCTAACGGGTTTCTAAACAACGTTTGCATTAATAAACCCGCAACAGATAAACCAGACCCCGCTAAAATAGCCGTGACTGCTTTTGGTAGTCTAAAATTTAGAATAATTGTTTGCCAACTTTCCTTAGCTGCAGTATTTCCTGTTAATATGCTTAGAATGTCTTCAAATGGAATAGCAACAGATCCTAGGCTTATGTTTAGCACAAATAGAACAACCAGTAAAACGGATAGAAGTATAAAGTATTTTTTGTGTGATTTTTTTTCCATGCCCTTATTTCCCTCAACAGGAGAAACATTGTTTTTTATTTTAGTAGCTATTTATTTTCTTAAAAAACAATTTTACGAATAATTTTCTCTTAAAAATTCAACTAATTTTTGAATAGCAATTCCTCTATGAGAAATGGTGTTTTTTTCTTCAGAATTCATAGTCGCAAAAGACTCCGAAAATCCCTCAGGTTTAAAAATAGGATCGTAACCAAAACCCTTTTCTCCTTGCTTTTCTTTTAAAATTTCACCTTTGCAAATTCCTTCAAAAAAGAACTGTTTTCCGCCTAAATTTAAACATATAGCGGTCTTAAATTGTGCTTTTCTGTTTTCTTTAAATTTTAAGTCTGTTAATAATTTTTGCATATTATTTTTAGCGTTTGCAGGCTCTCCCGCAAAACGAGCGGAGTATACACCAGGTTTACCGTCTAAACTTTCTACTTCTAAACCCGTATCATCGGCAAAGCAATTATATCCAAAATTATGAGTGATGTAATCTGCTTTTAACTTCGCATTTCCTTCTAAAGTGGTTTCAGTTTCATCAACTTCGTCAAAACAAGTGATGTCATTCAAACTTAATATTTCGATAGAATTTGAGAGCATTTCTTGAACTTCCTTTAGTTTATTAAGGTTGTTGGTAGCGAAGACGAGTTTCATTAAAAATAAATTGATATTTGAACAAATGTAATCATTTTATAAATGTGATTTCATTGTTTGGTTTGCAAAAAACATGAAAAATATACTGTATATTAGAAAAAAATATAAATGCTAAAACGGCTATTACCACTGGTTTGTCGTGGAAATGTCGGGTTTAAAACACTTCAAAAAATTTGTCAATTTAATTTACAGCGCTAACATTGTATGAAATTTAAAAAATATCACATTATGAAACAGCCACAATTAGGTCAGAAAATTTTAGAGCTTAGAAAGCAAAAAGGTTTTACGCAAGAAGAATTGGTCGCACAATGCAATATAAATGTTCGCACGATTCAGCGAATTGAGGCTGGTGAAGTAAACCCAAGAAGTTATACTGTTAAAATTATTTTAGAAGTTTTAGGGGTAGATTATTTTGAAGAAGAACAAAAAGAGAGTGTCACTTTTACAGTAAAAGAAAAGAAAATATTAAGTTTAGCCTGGATTTTTGGGGTTGTCCATTTTTTTATTGGATTTATAGAAACTGCTGCAGATTTTTATCAGTTTACCGATGATATTTCTCTTTTAAATACCTCAATGTATATGCTTGTTAAAACAATTTCTGCAGTTTCGTTTGTATTCTTTTTTTCAGGATTTTATACGATTTCAAAAAGATACAATAGTCAATTGCTAAAAGTGATAACACTACTTTTAATGACAGCATTTGTTATCAGTAATTGTATTGATGTTTTTAGTATGTATTTAATGGATGAAACAATTGCTGTTAGAATTGTTATTGAATGTATTTTATTTGGTGGGTTGCAGTTGGTTTTTGGAATCGGAATTTTACAACTTAAAAGTAAATTAGGTCAATTAGCTCAAGTAAACGGAATATTAGAAATTATAGTAGGTGCATCTTTAGTTACTGTAATTTTTGCTTCTTTTGGTCTGTTTTTATTAATACCTACAATTATTATAGAAGTACTTTTACTTTATAAATTAGCAAAAAGGTAGCTAATTATTCGTGATGATAGGGTTCATTTTTCAAAATGGTAAAACCTCTATATACCTGTTCAATAATAAAAAGACGAATCATTTGATGTGAAAATGTCATTTTGGATAATGATATCTTTCCGACAGATTTTTTATAAACAGCATCAGAAAAACCATAAGGCCCGCCAATAACTAGAACGAGCTGTTTTATTCCAGCATTCATTTTTTTTTGAAGGTATTGCGAAAACTCAATCGAAGTAAAGTGCTTGCCTTTATCATCTAATAGCACCAATTCGTCTGTGTTTTGTAGTTTCGATAAAATAAGTTCGCCCTCTTTTTCTTTCTGCCGCACTTCGCTTAGATTCTTTACATTTTTAATGTCTGGAATTATTTCTAACTCAAACTTAACATAGTGTTTTAGTCGGTTTTGGTATTCTTCAATTAACTGAATTAAGTTTTTATTATCGGTTTTACCAATGGCGAGTAGTTTAATTTTCATACGTATTTTAAATTTGTTACTTCGAGTGATTTTCGATTTTAAGAGAAAAATCTATCGAGAAGTTTTAAATGATAATGGATACAAATCTATTCGTTTTAAAACATAAATTCAGTTTAAGTAACAAAAAGTTGAAAATCATTGTTATTTTTACGTTTTATTAAAGAGAAAGTATGATATCAAAAGAACAGTTTGAAAAAGAATTAGCGTTAATTATTAGTAATGCAGTTCGGGAAGACATCGGAGATGGAGATTATACCTCACTTTCTTGTATTCCTGAGGATGCACAAGGAAAGGCAAAATTATTAGTAAAGGACGAAGGAATTATTGCGGGTGTGGCATTTGCAAAACAGGTTTTTTGGCATCTAGATAAGGATTTAGAAGTAACTACTTTTATAAATGATGGCGAAAAAGTAAAATATGGTGATGTTGTTTTTCAGGTATCAGGAAAGTCCCAATCTATTTTAATGGCAGAGCGTTTGGTTTTAAATGCAATGCAAAGAATGTCTGCAATAGCAACAAAAACTGCCTTTTTTGCTAATTTATTAAAAGGTACAAAAACCAAGGTTTTAGATACTAGGAAAACGACTCCAGGTATTAGAGCTTTAGAAAAATGGGCAGTAAAAATTGGCGGTGGAGAGAATCATCGGTTTGCTTTGTATGATATGGTCATGATTAAAGACAACCACATCGATTTTGCAGGTGGAATAACAGCAGCTATTACAAAAACTAAGAAATATTTAGCTGAAAATAATCTTGATATTAAGATAATTGTGGAAGCGAGAAGTCTAAAAGAAATTGAAGAAATTTTATCGAATACAGGCGTATATCGAATTCTAATTGATAATTTTAATTATGAAGACACTCGAAAAGCAGTAGCGTTAATTGGTAATACTTGTTTGACCGAGTCATCTGGTGGAATCAATGAAGAAACCATGAGAGCATATGCAGAATGTGGCGTAGATTTTATTTCTTCTGGGGCGTTAACGCACTCAGTATATAATTTAGATTTGAGCTTAAAAGCTTTTTAAGAAATAGTAAATAATTGAAACGTTGCAACTTTTAAACGATATTAAACTTTGTAACTCAAAAAAAAGTATGGTAGGTAATTATTTTGACAGCGAAGAATATTCTAAAATTGATTTCTCAAAAACGAATATTAAGAAAGGTGAATATGATAACTGTACGTTTGTAAATTGCAATTTTGAAAAGATACATGCGTCAAATATTGAGTTTGTATCCTGTGCATTTATAGAATGTAATTTTAGCAATACAATTGTAAAAGACACTTCGTTTAAAGGAGTGAGTTTTACCAAGTGTAAAATGATTGGCGTAAAATTTAATGAAGTAAATTCGTTTTTATTGGAAATGTCGTTTACAGAATGTCAACTAAGTTTTTCTTCTTTTTATCAGTTAAAAATATCAAACACTACATTTATAAAATGTAATTTAGAGGAGGTAGATTTTACCGCAACAATTGCAAATAGCGCTGTTTTTGATAATTGCGAATTAAAAGGAGCTGTTTTTGAGGCAACCAATTTAGAGAAAGCAGATTTTAGAACAGCGTTTCATTTTGAAATAAATCCAGAGAATAACAGACTAAAGAGTTGCAAATTTAGCAGAAACACAATTGAAGGTGTTGTATCACAATATCAAATTATCATAGAATGAAAAACACATATTTTTACGCTTTATCTTTATTTTTTTTATGCTGTTCTTGCGGAAGTGAAGGAGAAAATGATCTAATTTATAGGTATGCACTTGAAACGAATAAAGTTGAAAAGTATCGTTTAAATACTCAAGAAAATGATGCTACATTTCAGTACGAATATTGGAATCTAACGGATTCACTGCCGCTATATGATTTGAATTATGTTTCAGATAAAGAGCAATTGCTATTAAAAGGTAAAACGTTTTTAGATGCCAATGAAGCGTATAATTCGGGCAGTTTTCAATTTAAAATATTTCAAATAAAGAGGGCGAATACTGCTATTAGAACTTTGGTTTTTAATAAAAATTATGGATTGTTAGCAAGCCTAGGATTTGGTGCGAACTTTATATTTTCAAAAGACTCTTTAACACCAAAAATAAAAGAACTAACCTTTAAAAAGATTTTTAGAAGTATTAATAATATAAGGGTTTATGAAAACAAAGCAACTGCGCTGTAAAATAAAAGTAGCAAATAAATAGAGGTATTAATAAACAGGTTTGAATACATAAAACTTTATTGTTCGGAAAAAAACAAAGACATGAAAACATTTAGAGATGTATTGGTTTGGCAAAAAGTGATGTGTTTTGTGATAGAAATTTGTAAGGTTTCCAGGGTATTTCCAAAAGAAGAAACATTTGGACTAACCGAATAATTAAGAAGGTTGGCAGTCTCTATGCCATGTAATATTTATGAAAGTTATGGTAGAGAAGGAGTGAAAGGTTACCTTCGTTTTTTAAATATTGCAGTTGGGTGCCTTTTTGAATGACAAACACAAATAGAAATCGCTCATAATTTAGAGTATATTAAAAATAAGAATCTTAAAATTTATAGAAACTTTCAATAGAAATAGAAAGAATAGTATCCAGTTTTACAGGAAACATAAAGTTGAAAAATTAGCCTAATTAATATTTTAACTGTGTTACTTCAACAATCGCAGTTATTCTAAAAATGACAAAAATAATAGAAGACAAATTAGAGAAAATACCAATTGTAAATATTTTGGTTAAACTCGGGAAGCGCATTAAGGTTCCGGGTTTAGAAGGCATGTCTTTATATGATGTTTTAGAAATGTACTTTATTGGCATTATAGAAGGTGCATTAACTACAAGAGCAGGTGGAATTGCGTACAGTTTTTTCATGGCAATTTTCCCTTTTTTACTATTTGTACTAACTTTAATTCCTTTTTTACCAATAGAGGGCGCGCAAGAAGGCTTATTGTCTATAATTTCAGATGTGTTGCCACCAAAAACGTTCGATGCTGTTGATTCTGTTCTAGTAGATATTATTAAAAATCAATATGGAGGTTTACTTTCTTTTGGTTTTATAGGCTCTATTTTTTTAATGACAAATGGTATAAACGCTATTTTTGGTGGTTTTGAATATTCGTACCACGTAAAAGAAGTCAGAAATGTTTTTAGAGCTTACTTTATATCCATGTTAGTTTCTATTGTAATTGTACTGTTTTTATTAGTTGCCGTAATGCTCATTATTTTCTTTGAATTGATTTTACAAAACATGGTTTCTTTAGGTTGGTTAGAGGACAACTTAATTTGGTTACAATTAGGGCGTGGAGGTATCTTTTTATTGATGATATTTCTTACCGTTGCTATGCTGTACCGTTATGGGGTTAAAGAAGCAAAGTATTCTGGGTTCTTTTCTCCAGGAGCGGTTTTTACTACCGTTTTATCTATTTTAACTTTTTATTTATTTAGTTATTATGTAAATGAATTTTCAAAATATAACGAGTTGTATGGTTCTATAGGAACACTATTAATATTAATGTTGTTTATTTGGTTGAATGCAATTATACTCTTGTTAGGCTTTGAGTTAAACGCATCTATTTACGTTTTAAGAAGACGAAATAAAAATTTTATAACGCCCAAGGAATTATAACTTTTTCACGATATTTACTGGACGTAATTTTCAATTCCAAATTGTAAATTTTCAGTGATTTTTTTTAAGCACCAACACTATAAGTTAAAAAATAAAAACCAAATAATGAAACCAAGTATTCCAAAAGGAACCAGAGATTTTTCGCCATTAGAAGTTGCAAATCGGACATATATTATAAACACGATTAAAACGGCTTTTGAAACGTTTGGGTTTCAACCGATAGAAACACCGAGTTTTGAAAACGCAGCAACCTTAATGGGAAAATATGGAGAAGAAGGGGATCGATTGATTTTTAAGATTCTTAATTCTGGTGATTATTTACACAAAGTAGATGCGAAGGTTTTAGCTGAAAAAGACAGTTTAAAAGTAACTTCTGAAATTTCAGAAAAAGCGCTTCGTTATGACTTAACAGTCCCTTTTGCAAGATATGTTGTACAGCACCAAAATGAAATTACATTCCCTTTTAAAAGATATCAAGTGCAGCCTGTTTGGAGAGCAGACAGACCACAAAAAGGACGCTTTAGAGAGTTTTTTCAGTGTGATGCAGACGTGGTTGGGAGTGCCTCTTTATGGCAAGAAGTAGAGTTCATTCAATTATATGATGCTGTTTTTACACAATTAGGGTTGGTAGGAACTACTGTTAAAATAAACAATAGAAAAATTCTTTCTGGAATTGCAGAAGTAATTGGTGCGCAAGACAAATTAATCGACTTTACAGTAGCTTTAGACAAATTAGATAAAATAGGCAAAGAAGGCGTTGTAAAAGAAATGCTATCTAAAGGGATTTCTGAGGAAGCCATTAAAAAAGTACAACCTTTGTTTGACTTTTCAGGTTCAAACATAGAAAAACTAGCTTCTTTAGAAAAGATGTTACAAGATTCTGAAGAGGGTAGCAGTGGGGTAGTAGAGTTGCGTTTTGTAATTAATTCGATTGCTGAATTAAGGCTAGAAACCGCGGCTTTAGAGGTAGATGTAACCTTAGCTAGGGGGTTAAACTATTATACAGGTGCAATTTTTGAAGTTGCTGCACCAAAAGGTGTAAAAATGGGTTCTGTTGGTGGCGGTGGGAGATATGATGATTTAACAGGAATCTTTGGTTTGAAAGACGTTTCTGGTGTTGGAATTTCTTTTGGATTGGACAGAATCTATTTAGTTTTAGAAGAATTAGGTTTGTTTAAAGCTGTTGATTTACCAAAGCCAAAAGTTGTTTTCTTAAATTTTGATGCATCCACAGATGTTGTAAAAATGAAAGCTATAAAAAGTTTGAGAGTCCAAAAGATAAAAAGTGAATTTTATCCTGATTTAGGGGAAAGTAATAAGCAACAAAAACGACAATGGAAATACGTTGCTAATAGAGCAATAGAATTTGTCGTTTCTCAGGTAGAAAACGATATTTTTACTTTAAAAAACATGGATTCTGGTGTAGAAAAAAAATGTTCTTTATCTGAATTATTGAAGGAATTAAAAGAATAAAAGCAACTACAATATGCTTTGAATTCTTAGAATCAGTTCAAAGTAAACTGTCAATTAAAAGTAACAATATTGGGCCGCGTTTGTAAAAGAATAACTAGTATTTGTTAAAAAATATTTGCAGATAACTATAATTGATATAAAAACTAAAATAATACGTTGTAAACATGTAAATTTGCACTTTAATAAAGAATGAAATGTTTGAATTGGACAGCAAAATGAATGACGAAAGAATTGAAGAATTAGGAGATAATCATGCGGCTACTTCGGCAGAAAACCCGATAAGACCAGATGCTTTTGCTCTTTCTGATAAAGAGAAAATAGCAAAAATTGAAGCAAGTGTAAAAGATATTTTACACACTTTGGGAATGGATTTGACGGATGATAGTATTCAGGGAACTCCAAAAAGAGTTGCAAAAGCATTTATAAACGAAATGTTTATGGGCTTGGACCCTAAAAATAAACCCAAAGCATCTACGTTTGACAATAATTACAATTATGGTGAAATGTTGGTAGAAAAAAACATTGTTGTGTATTCTACTTGCGAGCATCATTTATTGCCAATTATTGGCAGAGCACATGTTGCATACATTTCCGATGGTAAGGTTATCGGACTTTCTAAGATGAATAGAATTGTAGAGTATTTTTCTAAAAGACCTCAGGTACAAGAACGGTTAACAATGCAAGTTGTGCAAGCACTGCAAGAAGCATTAGGAACGCAAGATGTTGCTTGTGTTATTGATGCAAAACATTTGTGTGTAAATTCTCGTGGAATAAAAGACATTGAAAGCTCTACTGTAACCTCGGAGTTTGGCGGGAAATTCAAAGAAAAAGAAACGAAGAAAGAATTTTTACAGTATTTACAATTGGATACGAGATTCTAAAAAATAGAATTTTAAAACAGTCAAAAATCGTTTAGGAAATGCTTTCTAAACGGTTTTTTGTTTGAGTTAATAGGCAACTTATCAGTTTCTCGGCGCTAGCAGTTTTCCCTGTAAAAAACGGTATCGAGAATATCTTGCTATGCAGCGAGAAGTAGGACTTAAGAATCTTAAAATAGTAAGGAATACAGAACAGTGCAGATGCTGGACTTTATAGCAAAATGATGTATTTGCATACGCATCTATTGTAGTTTTCAAGGCGTACGGCATAGCATTTAAATTGCTTATCAATACCGATACTATCTTTTTGAATGCGTTTAAAATAGAATGCACTTTATCTTTCAAGTAGTGCTAAAAACATTTTAGCGGCTTTACTACACAGCAAGTGATGCATGACTCTTGTAGTTTTTTATTTAATGACCATAAAATTTTTTAGTCAAAGGTATTAAGACAGCTCTCAGTTCATAAAAAAAATCCGAAATTCTCAATATTAGAAAATTTCGGATTTGTGTATGGTTATCCTTTTAAATTAGTAAAGGAAATACCTGTTATGCTGAAGCTTGCACTAAAACCCATTCTCCTTTTTCTAGTAATGGAATTGCTTGTTTGAACTTCACTTCTTTTTGTTCGCCACTCATTACGTTCTTTACCGTAACACGTTCGTTTCTACCAATTTTTGGTTGTTCTCTAACAACTGTTTCAACAGGTGCAGACTGCTCTTTAGTGTTAGAAATTGACTGTTCACTGGAGTTTTGAACGTCTGCTTTACTTGTGTTTAGACGCTCTTTTCTAGGATCTGTAGCTTCAGAAATTTGATTTGACTGTGCAGGTAATTCTCCTTTAAATAAGAAAGACAATACTTCTTTATTAATCTCGTCTACAGTAATTTTAAACAATTCAAAAGCTTCGAACTTATAGATTAATAGTGGATCTTTTTGTTCGTAAGAAGCATTCTGTACAGAGTGTTTTAATTCATCCATTTTACGCAGATGCTCTTTCCAGTTTTCATCTATAATTGCCAATGTAATATTTTTCTCAAAATCTGTAACCAAACTTTTTCCTTCAGTTTCGTAGGCTTCTTTTAGATTGGTAACAACTTGCAAAGATTTAATTCCGTCTGTAAAAGGAACTACAATTCGTTCATATTTATCACCTTCATTTTCAAAAACATCTTTAATTACTGGAAATGCTAAAACGGCATTTCGTTCAATTTTATTTTTGTAATGTTCAGAAACAATATCAAATAATTTATCTGCAACTGCGCGCTCAGTTAATTTGTGAAATTCCTCTTCAGAAAAAGGAGAAGTCATAGAAGAAAATTTGATGAGTTCAAATTCAAAATTTTGAAAATCTTTTGCGGCTTTATTATTATTGATAATAGACTCACAGGTCTCATAAATCATATTTGCAATATCTACCTGCAAACGTTTACCATCTAAAGCATTGTGCCTTCTTTTATACACAAACTCACGCTGTGCATTCATAATATCATCATACTCTAAGAGACGTTTACGAATTCCGAAGTTGTTTTCTTCAACTTTCTTTTGTGCTCTTTCAATAGACTTACTAATCATGGAATGCTGAATTACCTCACCATCTTTTAAACCCATTTTATCCATCATTTTAGCAATTCTATCAGAACCAAAAAGACGCATTAAATTATCATCTAAAGCAACGTAAAATTGAGTGGACCCAACATCACCTTGTCTTCCGGCACGTCCTCTTAACTGTCTGTCAACACGTCTAGAATCATGTCTTTCTGTACCAATAATAGCCAAACCACCTACCTCTTTTACTTCTTTGGCTAATTTTATATCGGTACCACGACCCGCCATGTTGGTTGCAATTGTTACTACACCGGGTTTCCCCGCTTGTGCAACAACATCGGCCTCACGTTTGTGCAATTTTGCATTCAAAATATTATGAGGAATTTTACGCATTTGTAACATTCTACCTAATAATTCCGATATTTCTACAGAGGTTGTACCCACTAAAACTGGGCGCTTTTCTGCGACTAAAATAACAATATCTTCAATAACTGCATTGTATTTTTCACGCGCAGTTTTGTAAACTAAATCCTCTTTATCATCTCTTTTAATTGGCTTGTTTGTCGGAATCTCTACTACATCTAATTTATAGATTTCCCATAATTCCCCAGCTTCTGTAATTGCAGTTCCTGTCATTCCAGAAAGTTTGCGATACATTCTAAAGTAATTTTGTAAGGTTACCGAGGCAAATGTTTGTGTAGCATCTTCAATTTTTACATTTTCTTTCGCTTCGATTGCTTGATGCAATCCATCTGAATATCTACGACCATCCATTATACGGCCGGTCTGTTCATCAACAATCATTACTTTATTTTCCATCACTACGTATTCCACATCTTTCTCAAAAACAGTATATGCTTTCAAAAGCTGATTCATGGTATGAATACGTTCACTTTTAAGACTAAAATCTTTATATAACGCTCCTTTTTCAATTGCTTTTTCTTCGACAGAGGTTTCAGAAGTATCAATTTGCCCAATTTTTACGCCAATATCTGGTAAAATAAAGAAATTATCATTGTCAGTTTTTTCTGATAAATGCGCAATTCCTTTATCTGTTAAATCAATTTGATTGTTTTTTTCTTCAATAACAAACCACAAAGTTTCATCTACTTCTGGCATTAATTTGTTATTGTCAGCCATATAGTAGTTTTCTGTCTTTTGAAGAATTTGTTTTGTTCCTTCTAGTGATAAAAACTTTATTAATGCTTTGTTTTTTGGTAAACCTCTATAAACTCTCAATAATTGAAAACCACCTTCTTTGGTATCACCAGCGGTAATTAATTTTTTAGCTTCTGCTAAAACACCAATTAAATACTTACTTTGAATGCCAACAATATCATTTACTAAAGGTTTTAGTTCATTAAATTCATGCTGGTCTCCCTGAGGAACCGGTCCCGATATAATTAACGGTGTTCTGGCATCATCAATTAAAACAGAATCTACTTCATCTATAATGGCATAATTTGCTGGTCTTTGAACTAAATCATCTTTAGAACTTGCCATATTATCACGCAAATAATCAAAACCGAATTCGTTATTTGTTCCATACGTAATGTCAGCATTATACGCTTTTTTACGCGCATCCGAGTTGGGTTGATGGTAATCGATACAATCTGTTGAAAAACCATGGAATTCAAAAATTGGTCCCATCCACGCTTTATCACGTTTTGCTAAGTAATCATTTACAGTTACTAAATGGACTCCATTTCCAGTAAGTGCATTTAAATAAACAGGCAATGTAGAAACTAAGGTTTTTCCTTCACCAGTCATCATTTCTGCAACTTTACCTTGGTGTAAAACAGAACCACCAATTAATTGCACATCATAATGCACCATATCCCAAACAATAGGTTTCCCAGCTGCATCCCAAGAGTTTAGCCAAAAAGCTTTATTTCCTTTTAAAATAACATGGTCTCTTTCTCCAGATAATTCTCTGTCAAAAGAGGTGGCCGTTACTTCAATTTCTTCATTTGCTACAAAACGTTTTGCAGTTTCTTTAACCACTGCAAAAGCCTCTGGCATAATTTGCCATAAGGTTTCTTCAGAAACTTTATAAGCTTGCTCTTTTAAAACGTCAATTTCTTCGTAAATTTCTTCTTTTCTATCGATATCTGCTTTTACAGCTTCTTCATCTAATGCGAAAATTTTATCATCAAATTCTTTTGTGGAACTTTTTATTTTTGCCTTAAATTCGACAGTTTTTGCTCTTAACTCGTCATGAGAAAGTTTAGAAAAGGCTGCTTCAAATTTATTAACATCTGCTACAACGGGTTGTAATATTTTTAAATCTTTTTCCTGTTTGTCTCCTACAAAAAGTTTTATTACTGAATCTAAAATACTCATTATCTTGATGTTTTTATTCGCTAAAAAAATAGCGATATTATTTAATTGTGTATCAGGTTTTTATGAACCCTATAAAAATATTTTTTTTATTAAAAAGAAAAACAAAAAAAAAGCCTCTTTAGAGACTTTTTATATTTTAATTGTTTGTTTAGTACTCATCCTCATTCCAAAGATAATCATCTTCTGTAGGATAATCTGGCCAAATCTCAACAATTGAGTCATATGCGTCTCCTTCATCTTCTATATCTTGTAGATTCTCTACCACTTCTAAAGGAGCTCCGGTTCTAATTGCGTAATCTATTAATTCATCTTTGGTCGCTGGCCAAGGTGCATCTGCCAAATATGATGCTAATTCTAATGTCCAATACATTTTTTACTGTTTAATTTTGTGCAAAAATAATTTTTTTACTGAATTACGCAAGTCTTTTTTAATAAATTTATTGAGAAGATATTGTTAAATTTCATTATTCACTTAAAATCAATTAGTTAAGTAATGAAGTGTTTTTTTTAATTTCTTCAGCTCGATAAAAAAAGAATGTATTAATTTTTCTCAGGAATCCATTTGTGTTCTGCAATCTTCAAGTCTAGAGACAATTTTCGTGCCAATACAAAAAGGTAGTCAGACAATCTGTTTAAATATTTTAAAACATCACTATTTATAGCTTCTTGATCATTTAATTCTACCGTTAAGCGCTCTGCGCGTCTACAAACGCATCTTGCAACGTGACAGAATGACACTGCTTGGTGGCCACCTGGAAGAATAAAATGAGTCATTTGAGGAAGCTCTGCATCCATCTCATCGATTTCATTTTCTAAAAAAAGAATTGAATTTTCATCAATTTTAGGAATATTTAAACGCTCTTTTCCAGATTTTAGAGTTTCCTTCTCTGGCGGAGTTGCCAACATTGCTCCTAGTGTAAATAGCTCATTTTGAACCTTTAAGAGTGATTCTTTTACGGCAGTTGCTATTTCTTGGTCTTTAATTAAGCCAATGTAAGAGTTTAATTCGTCAACTGTGCCGTAACTTTCGATACGCAAGTTATACTTTTTTACTCTTGTTCCTCCAAAAAGGGCTGTAGTCCCTTTATCACCGGTCTTTGTATATATTTTCATTTAAAATGGAATCTAAAATTTATAAGTAGTAAAGTTACAAAGTTAAAAGCTTGTAACGTATAGTATAAATACTATTTAAAAGTTAAATATTTTACACTCTTATTTTAAAATGTTCTTTTGCTTGTTCTTTTCTAAAAAAAATAATTCCAAAGTAAAAAAGGTCTATTGTTACTGTAACTTTTGGATGCTTTTTTATAATTGACCAAGCTTCTTGCATTTCTTCAGAACAATAAATAGCATCAAAAATAAAAAAGGAATTATTATGAATCGTCTTTAAACATTCCTCAAAATAATTTAAAAGAGGCTGTTTTGTCCGATGTCCACTAAAAAAAATACAATCGAATTGTTTCTTTTGAGCACATTTTGAAAGGGTTTTTGAAAAATTGCTATTTATTATTTCAACACCATTAAGTTTAATTCCTTCAAAGACTCCTGCCTCTATTTTACTAGTTTCTGTACATCCTTCTAAAGTTGTTATTGCTGCATTCTCATTTCCTGTTTTGATGGCCGAAGTTATGAAGCTTAATGAGGTTCCGATTCCTAGAATGTTTTTGGGTTTAAAATAATGTACAGTTTTAATTAATATTTTTGCTTTTTTTTTAGATAATCCTGAAACTTTCATAATTTTAGGAACGGGACGGTCATTCCTTTTAAAATTTTTAGGTCCCGTCACAAAATCAGTAACTTTCTTATTTTCATTGAATAGGTATTGTTTTGCGTTTAGGAAGTTTCCCCATAAATTTTTAGGCGTTTTTTTATAAAAACACTTCGTAATAAGTTGATAAACAAAAGGAGAATGTACACCATGTTGATTTTTAGCAACTAATAAAAAGCGAAGGTATTTTCTTTGTGTATATAACATGTTATAAATCGAAAAATAGATATTTAGGACGAAAATAAAATAAAATTATAGTTTTATTCATATAAAAAGTAAATTTATGCGCTTGTCTTTAATGAACAAACAGCTTGTTTTATAAATATGAATAAATTTTTTAAATAGTGTAGCCAGAAAATTTAGTTGTAGGGAAACACATGCGTTATTGATGTTGAAGTATTTGTTTAATGTATGCGATACATATTGGCAATAAATACAATTATAGTTCCTTTTAATTTTGGTAGAATACAGCATATAATAACTAGAAAATGACTGTTTTGGTTTGTACGCATGATAATGGGGTAAACGTATTGTGCAGAGAGCGTTTCACAGATTTAAAAGCTATTTATGTAAACAACTAAAAAATGTATCTAAATTGTGCCTATTTTAATTAAAAAAAGTAGCGCTCTTAATGGGGCCTCAAACTTCAAATAGAACGCTATAAAATAAATGAAACTTAAATTGTTCAATTTTTAGTTTTTTAAATGGTACTTTGGAGACACTCAAGAAGTGAAATCGAAAAGCTGATTTTTAAGATAGAGTGCATACCGTTTTTTTAAAGATTATTAAGCCTTTTAAAACCAAATAAATATTTATTTTTTTATGCTATTAAAAACAGAATACGCTCCTTATTTTGAGCAATATATAAAATTAGTGTACTCAGAAGACATGACTATTATAGAAAGTTTAGAGAGCTCTCAAAACGAATTTGAAAGTTTGTTGAGAAGTGTACCAAAAGAAAAATATGGTTTCTCTTATGCGCAAGGAAAGTGGACGCTAAAAGAAGTAATACAGCATATTATAGATACAGAAAGAGTTTTCTGTTACAGAGCTTTGTGTTTCGCTAGAAATGATAAAACTTCATTACCAGGGTATGATCAAGATATTTTTGTTGCCAATGACAGCGCAAATGATCGAAACTATGATGATTTATTAGCGGAAATGCAGGTATTAAGAAAATCTACAATTCAATTGTATAATAGTTTTTCTGAGGAAGCTTTGTTAAGAATTGGAGTGGCTTCGGAAGAAAAAATGTCTGTTAGAGCTTTGGGATATTTGTTCTCCGGTCATCAAAAGCATCATTTAAATGTTGTGAAAGAACGGTATTTGTAAATACTACAAAAAAAATCCGAAGTTTTAACTTCGGATTTTTTTATATTTAATATTCAGTTTTGTCTTGCTTTCCCGCCCATTTTTGAAAGGGTTCTAGTGCAATATCTCTTCCTACTTGTTCAAAAGGAATGCTTCTTTCTTCGTAAGGTAAAGGAATTTCTTTATAAATAAATGCATCATCAAAACCAATGTTTGCTGCATCTTGTTGATTGCTTCCATAATATACTTTCTCTGGTCTAGCCCAATAAATAGCACCAAGACACATAGGACATGGTTCACAAGAGGTATACACAATACAACCATCTAATTGAAAAGAGCCTAAATTCTTACAAGCATCTCTAATTGCTGTAACTTCTGCATGCGCTGTTGGGTCATTTGTAGAAGTCACTTTATTATTTCCGCGGCCAACAATATTGCCGTCCTTTACTACAATACAACCAAAAGGTCCGCCTTCATTATTTCCCATTCCCTTCAAAGCTGCCTTCACAGCTTCACTCATAAATTCTTCGTTCTGCGTCATCTCGTTATTTTTAACAAAAAACTATAAAATAAATTACAGTTTTTAAAATTCTGTAATTTTTAACTTATTTTAATCCTCCAGTCATTGCGGCTGGTTTTACCCATTCGTCATATTGTTCTGGAGTCACATATCCTAAACGAACTGCTTCTACTTTTAAAGTGGTTCCGTTTTCATGCGCTGTATTTGCAATTTCGGCAGCTTTGTAATAACCAATTTTGGTGTTTAAAGCAGTAACTAACATTAAAGAGTTATTCACCAACTCTGTAATTCTTGAATGATTAGGTTCAATGCCAGCAGCACAATTTAGATCAAAGGAAACACATGCATCACCAATTAGTTGAGCAGACTGTAATACGTTTGCAGCCATCATTGGTTTGAAAACATTCAATTCATAATGCCCTTGCGTTCCTCCAACGGTCACTGCAACGTCATTTCCCATAACTTGCGCACAAACCATGGTAATTGCTTCTGCTTGCGTAGGATTTACTTTTCCGGGCATAATAGAACTCCCAGGTTCGTTTGCTGGAATGATTAATTCTCCAATTCCAGATCTTGGCCCAGAAGCCATCATGCGAATATCATTTGCTATTTTATTCAAGGAAACTGCTACTTGTTTTAAAGCACCATGTGTCTCTACTAAAGCATCATGCGCTGCCAAAGCTTCAAATTTATTTTCTGCAGTGATAAATGGTAAATCTGTAAATTGAGCAATATATTTAGCAACTAAAACATCATAGCCTGCAGGTGTATTTAATCCTGTACCTACTGCGGTACCTCCCAAAGCAAGTTGACCTAAGTGTTCCAAGGTATTATTTAAAGCTTTCAAACCAAAGTTTAATTGTGCTACATACCCAGAAAATTCTTGACCCAAGGTAAGTGGAGTGGCATCCATTAAATGTGTACGACCAATTTTAACAACATCTTTAAATGCTTCTGATTTTGATTTTAAAGTATCTCTTAATTGCTCAATTCCAGGAATCGTGTTTTCTACAATCTTTTTATAAGCTGCAATGTGCATTCCTGTTGGAAAAGTATCATTAGAAGATTGCGATTTATTTACGTCATCATTTGGTTGAATGGTTTTTTCTCCTTCACCAATTACGTTACCTGCAATTTCGTGTGCTCTATTTGCAATAACTTCGTTTACATTCATGTTAGACTGTGTACCAGAGCCTGTTTGCCAAATAACCAATGGAAATTGATCATCTAATTTTCCGGCTAAAATTTCATCACATACTTGTGCAATGAAATCTCTTTTTTTTGCTGTTAAAACACCTAATTCTGCATTTGTGTAAGCAGCGGCCTTTTTTAAATAAGCAAACCCATATACAATTTCTAGAGGCATAGAGGCGGGTGCACCAATTTTAAAGTTGTTGCGAGAGCGTTCTGTTTGTGCACCCCAATATTTATCCGCGGGAACCTCTACATTTCCCATGGTGTCTTTTTCAATTCTATATTTCATGTGTTTAGTTTTATTTTTTTAAACGGTTACACGTTCTTTATTTCGAAGCATTTTTATAAATGATGAAAATTGAAATAGCTGCGTTCTTTCATAAAGAGCCTGTTCTATTAAGCCATACAAATTTACACAAAACTAAGTACAATAGATATGAACAAGTACTATTAAATACTATTGAGAAATTTAAGATTTACAGAGTAAAATTTGAAAATATGTCTTATTTTTGCATTAATAATTAATAAAAGATATTAAAATGTTAGATTTTTCTCAATTTTCAGGATTGGTATTATTCATGTTCGTATTTACAGCTGGTTTTTGGTTATTGATTTTTTTACTAACGTTTGTAGTTCCATATTGGATTGGTGGAACTCTTTGGGAGAATTTTAAATTAAAGCAAGAAGCTAAGAAAGCTACTAAAGGAAAGTAGTTTTCTAAAGGATATCGTATAAGAAAAACTCGTTCAAGAAATTGAACGAGTTTTTTATGGATTGGAGTGCCTGCCTTAGTGGTGGAAACTATATCTTTTTTGTAAGTTTGTCAATAGTGTCATTGCGAGTTTACGTAGCAATCTATTTTTAATTAGCGCTTACTTACAGTTTATAAAAAAGGGAACTTCGCAAAGACACCTAAAAAGATAGGAAGGAAGGCCCTTTTTAACATCCAAAATATTACCCTTCATAATCTTCTCCACCATTGGTGTATCCTCCCTCTTGTTCTCCTTTGTTTTTTTGGTTGAAGCGATACACAAAACTGATTCTAATCTGAGGTTCTCTCCATTGAAATTCGGAATATTGTTCTAAAAAATCGGGGAGTATGGTTTTTCTTTGACTGATTCTGCTATTAAAAACATCGCTAAAATTCAAACTTAAAGAAGCCCTTTCATTAAATAAATCTTTACTAGCGGCCAAGTTCATGCTAAAAACACCTTCGCTTTTTCTTTGTGCGTTTTGTGACGGACCTCGGTAATTTGTATTGATCTGTAGATCTATTTTACCAGGCAAGGTAATCTTTTGATTTAATCTGATAAAAAATGAGGTGTTTTCAAAATCGAAATTTTGGGTAAAATTTGTAGTTGGGTTTGTGTAATCTCCGGCACTTGTAACCTTAAATAAATTAAAATCACTATTAATATTCCAAGCTTTTATAGGTCTATAGTTTAGCGTAAACTCTAAACCAACTCTTTCTTCCGTTGATAAGTTTATAGGAAACATTCTTGTAATAGGATCTCCATTATCTGTAAGCATTCCAGTATCTTCTTGTATCCGTTCCCAATTATCATCACTAATATTATAATATAGAGATGTGCTGAGTGTAAACTTATCCCAACGTTTTAAATATCCAAGATCTACTGCATCGGTGATTACTGGATTTAAAGCTACATTACCACTATATAGATTACTTTCACTAGAACGACTTGGAAATGGATTTAAACTTCTGCCTCTTGGTCTCCTTATTCGTCTGTTATACCCTAAAGTAATGTTTTCTCCGTCTTTAAATTCGAAACCTAGATTTACAGTTGGAAATAAGTTTCCGTAGCTTCTTTTGTCCTCTGCCGTTGCTGTTTGTTGCGCAATTTCAATGGAAGTGTATTCATAACGCACGCCTGCTAAAAGAGATATTTTGTTAAATTTCTGACCATATTGAAAATAAGCAGCGTTTACAAACTCTTCGTAATTGAAGGAATTATTTAAACCCACATCTGGAATTAAAGGGCCATTATTTTCAAAATCTTGTCTTTCTGTTAAATAGAAACTATTAAAAATGTCTCTATAATTCCCTCTATAACCGGCTTCATATTGAATGTTTTCTCCAACAGGATGCACATAATCAATTTGGAATAAACCACGATTTTCATCTTGATTTTCAATAACTTGCTCCAAATCGTTTAAAAGGTTTACGGATGTATCTACCTCTGTAATATTATTTAAAACATCCTCAGCTTCTGTAGAATATTGCGTGTTTATAGATAATTTTCTCCCATTTTGATCAAAATTATTTACATAATCTATGGTATACTGTATTTTTTTTTCATTTTCATCTTCGTTTTCACTTCTAAAAGTTGCTTCGTTTAAAGCACCTTCGGAATTAAATCTTTTGATATCATTTGTGGTTACATCATCATCATTTCCGCTATTAATAACAATATTTCCAATAATACTAGCATTTGGAGTAAGATAATATTCAGCCCCAATACTTGTAAACAAAGACCTGCTTAACCTTCCGAATTTTCTGCTTTCAAGAACCCTTGCATTCTGCGCAGTGGAAGAGAGAAAATTAGAATCGCTAAAAGCATACCCAGGAGTACCGTTGTATCGAAAACCCGTGTTGGTGAAAAAATTCCATTTTTTAGTTCTCCAATTTGCATTAAAAGCGCTTCCTATTCTTTCAGGAATTCCTAAATCTAACTGCAAAGAACCATTAAATCCTACCAATTTATTTTTTCTTAAAATAATGTTCAAAATACCAGCAGTACCTTCGGCATCATATCTTGCAGAAGGAGAGGTAATAACTTCTACTTTCTCAATAGCTTCGGCAGGAATTTGTCTTAGTGCATCTGCACCATTCAGACCCACTAATGCACTTGGTCTGCCATCTATCAATATGGTTACATTTCCATTTCCTCTTAAGCTCACATTTCCTTCAACATCCACTTGAACAGAAGGCACATTGCCAAGAACATCGCTAGCATTTCCTCCTCTAATTGATAAATCTTTACCAATATTAAATATTTTTTTATCTAAACGAATGTCAACAGTCGTTTTTTCTGCTACAATAACTATTTCATTTAAACCATTGGTAGCTTCTGCTAATTTAATAATTCCTAAATATTTGTCTGAAGTAATTTTTTCTTTTGGAAATTTTGCGGATTCAAAGGAAATAAAAGCAACACTAATTTGATAGGTCGCTTTTGGCATTTCTATTGAGAATTCACCATTTAAATCAGTAATTCCTCCAGAAACCTTTTCAGTTTCTGAATTTTTTATAATAATTGTAGCGTATTCTAAAGGTTGATTCGTTTTAGTATCTACTATCTTACCAGAAATATTAATACTGTTAGGATTCTTTTGTTTTTGAGAAAATAAAATGAAAACCGTAAATAAACAGCAAATGAAAAGTATTTTTTTTTTAGTCAAAACTTAAATGATTTTTAATATTGGACTGCAAAGAACATTTTTAGTTTAATCACATGAAGTTAAATAAAAGTTAAAGCGTTTAATGCAAAATAATTCTAAATAATAGTCTTGATGTTTTCTGGAGGTCTTCCAATAACTGCTTTTTCTTTATTGATAACAATTGGGCGTTCTATTAACTTCGGATTTTCTATCATCGCTGTTATTATATGAGCATCTGACATCTTTTTTCCTTTGTAATTTTCTTTCCATATTTTTTCAGTTGTTCGAACTAATTTGATAGGAGTACTATTTAATAAATGAATAATTTCAGTAATTTTTTTTACGGACAAACCGGTTTCTAAATATCTTATTACTTCAAATTCTTTTCCAGAATTTTCTAAAATAGCCAAACCCTCTCTGGATTTTTTGCACCGCGGATTGTGGTATATTTTTATCATTTTTAAATTTTTAAAGGAACAAAGGTTTGGGGACCTTAATGCACATGATTTTTTACTTTATGAGAAAGTTGCAGAGCGTACTCTTTTGTTTTTTTGATTACAGATCGTTTTTCTTTTGCCCATTCTTCATTAAATATGCTTTCAAAAAAGGACTAAGATTACCATCCATTACAGCATCTACATTCCCAGTTTCGTGGGCAGTTCTTACATCTTTCACTAATTTATAGGGATGCATTACATAATTTCTTATTTGACTACCCCATTCGTTTTTTAATTTACCTGATTCAATTTCGTCTCTGGCAGCTTGTTGTTTTTGAAGTTCAATTTCATACAATTGAGATTTTAACATTTTCATTGCAGTTGCTCTGTTATCGTGCTGAGAACGAGAATTAGAGCAAGAAATTTGAATTCCAGAAGGTTTATGCGTCAGCTGCACTTTTGTTTCTACTTTATTTACATTTTGTCCGCCAGCGCCACTTGAACGTGCAGTCACAATTTCTATATCTGAAGGGTTTACATCTATTTCAATAGAGTTGTCTGCCACAGGAAAAACATAGACAGCTCCAAAAGTTGTGTGCCGTTTCCCATTAGAATCAAAAGGTGAAATGCGTACCAAACGATGGACCCCATTTTCTCCTTTTAACCAGCCAAAAGCGTAATCACCCTCAATTTCTATTGTAATTGTTTTAACTCCTGCAACATCACCTGCTTGATAATTAAGTGTTTTTAACTTAAAACCTTGCTTTTCTGCCCACATGGTATACATTCTGGCCAACATTTCTACCCAATCGCAACTTTCTGTTCCGCCGGCACCCGCATTAATTTGTATGGTTGCAGAAAGCGCATCGCCTTCTTCAGAAAGCATGTTTTTAAATTCTAAATCTTCTAAAAAAGTACTTGTTTTTTTAAATTGTGCTTCGACTTCTGTTGCATCCACTTCTCCCTCTTTGTAAAAGTCATACAATACATGTACATCCTCATTTAAAGTGATGGTTTTATGATAATCTTCTACCCATTTTTGTTTGAAACGCAATTCTTTCATCAAAACTTCAGCAGCTTTTGGGTCGTTCCAAAAATCTGGAGCTACCGTTTTCTCTTCCTCATTGGTAATCTCTATGAGCTTTTTATCAATCTCTAAATAAGATTTTAGTTTCTCAATTCTTTCGGTAATATCTTTTAGTTGGTCTTGTGTAATCATAAGTAGCGCAAAAATAAATGAAATTTTAAGATTTCTCGTTTTAAAAGCTGATAGTTATTGTATAGATTTATAGAAAATATAATAACCATGAAAAAAGTATTAAGTATCCTGTTTTTTATTTCCATTTCTTTCCATGGATTTTCTCAGTTTTTTCTACAAAATACGGGGGACAAACTTCAAAAAGGAATTACTAAATACGAGGGTTATTTTACGTTCTATTATGATGACAATTCTGATAAAATATTTCTTCAAATTAACCAAACGGATACAGATTTTCTTTATGTGAGATCACTTTCAGAAGGAATTGGATCTAACGATATTGGTCTAGATAGAGGACAATTAGGAGCTGGAGTTGTAGTTCATTTTAAAAAGGCAGGTAATAAAATAATGCTCATTCAACCGAATCAAGATTATAGAGCAATCACCGAAAATAGGGCAGAAAAAAAATCAGTGAAGCAAGCTTTTGCTAAATCTGTCTTACATGGTTTTATCATCAAAGAAGAGAAAAGTGGGGCTTTTTTAGTGGATGCTACTAACTTTTTTATGAGAGATGCTCATGGGGTTGCCAATCGTTTGGCAAGTAGCAAACAAGGTAGTTACAGTTTAGATAAGAGTAAATCTGCTTTTCATATGGAGCGGACAAAAGCATTTCTTAAAAATGTTGAGTTTGATGTGATGTTGACTTTTAAAGGGGCTCCAAAAGGATACAATATTAGAAGTGTAACGCCAGACGCTAGTCTGATAACGGTACATCAGCATCATTCTTTTGTGGAATTACCTGATAACAACTATATACCAAGAAAATTTGATCCACGTTCTGGTGCTAATTTAATGTCTTATTTGGATTATGCAACGCCTGTAAATCAATCCATCACAAAAAGATTTATTCGAAGACATCGCTTGGAAAAGAAAAATCCTGATGCTGAAATTTCGGAAGCAAAAGAACCGATTATTTATTATTTGGATCGAGGCACACCAGAACCCGTGCGCGCTGCTTTGTTAGATGGTGGACGCTGGTGGAATCAAGCCTTTGAGGCAGCAGGTTATAAAGATGCGTTTCAAATGAAAATGCTGCCAGAGGGCGCAGATCCTTTAGATGTGCGTTACAATATGGTGCAATGGGTGCATCGTTCTACAAGAGGTTGGAGTTATGGCGCAAGTATTTCAGATCCAAGAACTGGCGAAATAATCAAAGGGCATGTAAGTTTAGGGTCCTTAAGAATCAGACAAGATTTTTTAATAGCACAAGCTTTACAAGCACCTTATACCAATAATAATACAGCCGATGATTTTGCACTTCAAATGGCAATTGCACGAATTAGACAATTATCGGCGCATGAAATTGGACATACTTTAGGTTTTGCGCATAATTTTGCGGCAAGTACAAATAATAGAGCTTCGGTGATGGATTATCCGCATCCTAAATTTACATTATTAGACGGGAAAATTGATTTTTCAGATGCGTACGATACTAAGATTGGTGCTTGGGACAAGGTAATTGTTGCATATGCATATCAAGATTTCTCGAAAAATAAAAATGAGGTTTTAGAATTGAATACGCTTTTAGAAAATGCATTTGCAAGTGGATTAAAATACCTGTCAGACTCAGATGCAAGATCTCAAGGAAGTGCAAACGGCGCTGCTCATTTATGGGATAATGGTGGCAATATATATGATGAACTATACAATGTGTTAAAAATTAGAAAAGCAGCAATCGCTAAATTTTCTTCGGATAATATTAAAACCAATCAACCTTATTCGGTGCTAGAAGATGTGTTTGTGCCCTTGTATTTTTTCCATAGATTTCAAACAGAAGCAACGGTAAAATTAATTGGAGGTTTAAATTATAGTTATGCTGTAAAAGGTGGAAATCAAAAAGTGGTAGCGCATATTTCTGGAACTACAGAGAGAATTGCTTTGCAAGCGGTTCTAAAAACTATCGCTGTGGATGAAATTGCAATTCCGAAAGAAAAGTTAGGTCTTTTTCCACCAAGAGCAATTGGTTTTGGTAGGAGTAGAGAATCTTTTAAAAGTAACTTAGGGGTTGAATTTGATGCTTTTGGTGCAGTGGAAACAGCAAGTGAAATGACGTTAAACTTGTTATTAAACCCACAAAGGGCTTCTCGATTAATTGCACATAAAAGTCTAAACAAAAGACAATTAGGTTTACAGGAGTTGTTAGATGAATTAATTGTAAGAACCATAAGTAAAACCCACAAAGATGCCTACCACCAAGAATTACAAAATGTGATAAACAGTGCTGTTTTAGAGCAATTGTTTTATTTGGGAGCTCATAAAAACCAGTATCAGCAAGTAAATGCGATTGTATTGTTTAAATTGAATGAAATCAAATTAATTTTACAAAAGAAAGAAGCAGTAGGAATTCAAAAAATATATGATATTGCATTGATAAAAAGGATTGATGATTTTGTTGAAAATCCAACCTCATTTGAGAAAACGAATGCGTTGCAGATTCCAAATGGTTCGCCGATTGGGAGTGGTATCAATGAATAGCAAATAATTGCTTTTAAGAGTGGCATAAATGATGTGCAAAGCTTAGAAATAAACACAAGGTAAATAAATGATTATAGATTTAATTTCAGATACAGTAACAAGACCAACTAAAAAAATGTTGGAAGTAATGATGGGTGCAAAAGTTGGTGATGATGTTTTTAAAATGGATCCAACGGTAAATGAATTACAGGAAAAGGCAGCTGCCATGTTTGGAATGGAAGATGCTTTATTTTTCCCTTCCGGAACCATGGCAAATCAAACCGCAATAAAATTACATACGCAACCGGGAGATCAGCTAATTTGCGACAAATATGCACATGTTTTTAATTATGAAGGTGGAGGTGCAGCTTTTAACTCTGGTGTAACTTGCAAGTTAATTGATGGAAATAGAGGAATGTTTACGGCGGAACAATTACGACAAGCAGTTGCTGGCAGAGCGGATATTCATGTCCCATATGCTCGTTTGGTCTGTGTAGAAAACACAACAAACAAAGGAGGCGGAGCTTGTTGGGATTTTGCTGAGTTAGAGAAAGTTCAAAAAGTTGCCAAAGAAAGTAATTTGGCTTTTCATTTAGATGGAGCGCGGATCTTTAACGCTTTGGTGGCCAAAAATGAGACTCCCGAACAATATGGACAGTTGTTTGACACCATTTCAATTTGTCTTTCTAAAGGTTTAGGAGCGCCAATTGGTTCTATATTATTGGGGTCTAAAATCCATATTGCAAAGGCTTTAAGAATTCGAAAATTGTTTGGTGGGGCAATGAGGCAAGCTGGTTTTTTAGCTTCTGCAGGAATTTATGCCTTAGAGAATCACATCGCACGTTTGGCAGAAGATCATAAAAAAGCAAAAGAAATAGGTGTCCTTTTAGAGGCTGCTCCTTATGTTACAGAAGTGGCGTTGATTGAAACCAATATTGTTATTTTTTATGTTGATGAAAACATAGGTGTTGACAATTTTATTCAAAAAATGAAAGACAAAAATATTTTGTTAATGCCAATGGGGGAGGGAAGAATTAGAATTGTCACACATTTAGACTATACAAATGACATGCACAAAATCTTGTTAAAGGAACTCAAGAGCTTTAAAGGATAAAACAAATAACTATAGTAATTTAAGATGCAATATTATAAAACTTGTTTATTGCAGTAGATGGGTTTTGTGATTCTGAAAATTGATGGACTAATACCTCAGAAAACTAAATACTGAAGCATTTCTGATATCAAAGTTCATACTGGTATCACAAACGCTGTATAAAAATGGTTTATTTTAAACCAGACGCGGCTTAAGCCTGCCTTTAATGCCAAACTATTTAAAGAATTATAATAGCAGTTAATAGAAGTTTGATAAATTATGTATTTCTAAAACTAATTTTAAAACTGAGTCAAAGCTGCACTTTGTTTCAAAAATTTGCTTTCTGAATAAATGAAATCAAAGAGAAACTAAGAGAGAGAAAGAGCAATGGGTTTTGCATAAAAGAGTCTTTTTTAATCTTCGTCGTTTAATTTTGCAAGTTCTTTGTAATTATTTTTTAATTTCTTGAGTAAAAAACCATAAAGTAATTGATAAAAAAGTCCCATCACTGCTAAGATTAAAAGCGTAGCAATAAGAGTTGCAAATATTATTAAAATAATTTGTTTGTTGCTTAAATGGTCAAAATTAGTATTTATTGAGGCTATGGTGATAACAATCATAACTAAAGCCATATACCCCAGATTAAATAAAACATAATTCTGAACTGCTTTTCTAGTTTTAATTATTTTTTTCATTAAGGTTCTTGTGGAATCCGTAGTAGAAATTCTTTTATAATTCAAATAGAAGATCGCTAAAAAGTAAAATAAGATTCCATATGCTGCAATTTGAGCATAAAAGATAAAGTTTTCTAAACCTAATTTTTTATATTCAGTATTCGCTTGATCCATATCTACAAAAAAGTAGAGAGAATTTAAGATTACAAATTCAAGAATACCAATAATAAAAATCCATTTTACAATAGATGAAGATCGTGATTGCGCCAACTTGTAAATATCTAAGGTGGAGCGCTTGCTAATTTCTTCTGGTTGATTTTTCCAAGCTTTTTTATAGTTGTCTAGTAAATCCATATTTATGGGTTTAAGATATTTTTTAATTTTTCTTTTGCTCTGTTCATCTTCACTCTCGCATTTACATTGCTTATTCCCAGTGTTTCAGATATTTCTTTATAAGGTTTGTCCTCTAGATATAAAAAAATTAGTGCTTTGTCGATATCATTTAATAAATGAATGGCTTCGTACAGTGCCTTTAATTGAACTTCTTCAGTATCATCATAATCTGTAGCTTTCATTTTAAATGCAACATCACTAAAATCTTGTGTCTTTACTTTTCTAGTAGATTTTCTATATAATGAAATTGCGGTATTTAAGGCTACTCTATACATCCAGGTACTAAATTTAGAATCTCCTCTAAATTGTGCGTAGTTTTTCCACACCTGAATCGTTATTTCTTGAAATAAATCGTTATGCGCATCGCTATGTGTAGTGTAAATTCTACAAATTTTATGCACAATATTCTGATTTGACTCAAAGTCCGATAAAAATTTATTTTCTAAATCTTTTAACACTCTTAAATTGGTTAATACTAATGAGTCGTACAATTATAATAATTGTTACAATTTGCATAAAAAATATTTTTATGCATTAAAAACAGTTATATTTGTGTTGTTTACCCCTAAATTAATTAAATGAACACTATTAAGCAAGATTTTACTATAAAAGATTTAGAAAATATATCTGGAATCAAAGCGCACACCATACGCATATGGGAAAAAAGATATAACATATTAGAACCAAAAAGAACAGGTACCAATATTAGATATTATTCTCATAAAAACTTACGAAAGCTTCTCAATGTTGTTTTGCTAAGTAAAAACAACCATAAAATATCGATAATTGCAAAAATGTCTGAGGAACAAATTTTGATGCAATCTCGAGAAGTTTCCTTTGCTATTGCAATAAATGATGCCGCAATTAATGCTTTTAAACTGTCTATGTTTCAGTTTGACAAAGTTTTATTTAATAATACTTATCACAAATTATTAAGTAAAATGAACTTTAAGGAAATCTTTAAAGATGTATTTATTCCATTTTTGCAACATATTGGTTTGCTCTGGCAAACAGATACTATACTGCCATCGCATGAGCACTTTGTATCTAATTTAATTGCTCAGAAGATACACGTAAGTACAGAGAATTTAGAGCACGAAATTAAAAAGTCTAAAAAAGTGTATGTATTATTTCTCCCAGAAAATGAAATTCACGAATTAGGTTTACTGTATTTAAATTACGAACTTGTATTAAGAGGAAATCAAACAGTATATCTAGGTCAAAATCTGCCTTTAGATAATTTAGATCATTTTTTTAAACAGGATAAAGAGTTTTGTTTTGTCACTTCATTAACGATTCAACCTTATGACTCCAAGCTACGCGAATACTTTGAAGAGATTGAAACTATTCTTCACAAAACAAAACACGAGTTTATAGCAATTGGCAGAAAGACTTCGCTCATAAAAAATATTGAATACAAATTCAATGTTACTTTTTTTGACACTGTATTAGATTTGTTAAAAATTTTATAATTTTATTTATCTCTTTAGTTTTGTTTAGTTTTTTGATATCTTTGTTGAACATATATATTTAATGAGAAAAGACATTTATATTATCGGTTCTGGTTTTTCAGCACTATCAGCTTCCTGTTATTTAGCAAAAGAAGGTTACAATGTTACTGTATTAGAAAAAAATGATACCTTAGGTGGAAGAGCAAGACAATATAAAAAAGATGGGTTTACATTTGATATAGGACCTTCTTGGTATTGGATGCCAGACGTTTTTGAACGTTTTTTCGCAGACTTTGGTAGAAAGCCTTCGGACTACTATACGCTAGATAAATTAAGTCCAGGTTACGAAGTTTATTTCGGAGAAAATTCTTCGTTAAAAATTTCCGATAACTTAGAAGACATCTATAAAATGTTTGAGGAAGAAGAGAAAGGAAGTGCAAAGCACCTAAAATCTTTCTTAGATTCTGCTAAGGAAAATTATGAAATAGCCGTTTTAGATATCGTCTATAAACCCGGTATTTCTCCGCTAGAATTAGTTACAACCAAAACTGTGGCTAGAGTTACTCAGTTCTTTTCTACGGTAAGAAAACAGGTTAGAAAAAATATTAAGAGTCCTAAATTAATTAAAATTTTAGAATTTCCGGTATTATTTTTAGGTGCAAAACCAGACAATACTCCAGCTTTTTATAATTTTATTAATTATGCAGACTTCGGATTAGGTACTTGGCACCCAAGAGGAGGTATGTATAAAATTATCGAAGGTATGGTTTCACTGGCTACCTCTTTAGGCGTAAATTTTGAGGTAAATGCAAACGTAGAGAAAATTTTTACAGACGCACAAAACAATGTTTCTGGCTTGCTTGTAAATGGCAAGACTATTGACACGTCGTTGGTCTTAAGTGGTGCAGATTACCATCATACTGAAACATTATTAGACGAAAATTTAAGACAACATTCCGAGAAATATTGGGATAAAAAAACATTTGCACCTTCCTCTTTGTTGTTTTATGTTGGTTTTGATAAAAAAATTAAAAATGCAAGTCACCATACGCTGTTTTTTGACACAGATTTTGATTTGCATGCAGCAGAAATTTATGACAATCCGAAATGGCCAACAGATCCATTATTTTATGCTAATTTCACCTCAATGACAGATGTTACTTCTGCTCCAGAGGGCAAAGAAGCTGGTTTTTTCTTAATGCCTTTGGCACCAGGGATTGAAGATACAGCTGAGCTAAGGGAAGCGTATTTTCATAAAATTATAGATAGGTTTGAGAAATTAACAGATCAAGAAGTTAAAAAAAATGTGATCTTTAAAAAATCATTCTGTGTAAACGATTTTAAAGAGGAGTATAATTCATATAAAGGAAATGCATATGGAATGGCAAATACATTGTTACAAACTGCTTTTTTAAGACCCAAAATTAAAAGTAGTAAGGTAAATAATTTGTATTTTACAGGACAATTAACGGTTCCTGGTCCAGGAGTTCCGCCAGCATTAATTTCTGGAAAAATAGCATCAGAGTTAATTAAAAAAAACAAGTAGTACTATGAAAGAGTTATTTGACACTGTTTCTAATGATTGTAGCAAACTAGTTACTGAAAAATACAGTACTTCTTTTTCTATGGCTGTAAATATGTTGTCTCCAAAAATAAGGACAGATATTTACAATATTTATGGCTTTGTCCGTTTTGCAGATGAAATTGTAGATACTTTTCATGATTATGACAAAGAACTACTAATGAAGCATTTTGAGCGTGATTATTACTTCGCTAAAGAACATGGCATTAGTTTAAATCCTATTTTAAATTCTTTTCAGCAAACGGTAAATAAATACCATATTCCTGACGAAATGATTCAAGCTTTCTTGAAAAGTATGAAAGCAGATTTACACAAAACAGAATATACGACCAAAGAAGAGTATGATGAATATATTTATGGATCTGCGGATGTGGTTGGTTTAATGTGTTTGAAAGTGTTTGTAAATGGAGATGACGCAATGTACAATCGCTTAAAAGATGCTGCAATGCGATTAGGTTCAGCGTTCCAAAAAGTAAATTTTTTAAGAGATCTAAAGGATGATTATGAAGTTTTAAATCGTTCTTATTTTCCGAATATTGACTTAGGAAAATTAGATACAGCATCAAAACAATTAATCATTGAAGAAATTGAAGCAGATTTTGATTTCGCATTTAAAAACGGAGTTTTAAAATTACCTGTAGAAGCTAAGTTCGGCGTTTATATGGCGTATAGATATTACAGAAGATTACTTACAAAACTAAATAATATACCTTCAGAAAAAATCATGGATACCAGAATTCGAATTTCTGATCCAATGAAAATAAATTTATTAGCAAGAAGTTATGTGAAGTACAAATTAAAAATGATATAAGATGATGTTCGCTTTAATTAGTATTGGTGTTTTTTTAAGTATGGAAGGGGTCAGTTGGTGCACGCACAAATACGTAATGCATGGTTTCGGTTGGTATTTGCATGAAGATCATCATCAGCCAAAATATAAGGGTTTTGAAAAGAATGATGCTTTTTTTGTAATATTTGCCATTCCAAGCATGCTCTTGTTTTATTTCAGTTCATTTGCAGGATACTCTTATTTATCCTACATGGGTTTAGGTATTTTAGGCTATGGAATTGCGTATTTCTTGATACACGATGTGTTAATCCATCAGCGTTTTAAATGGTTTAAAAATACAAACAATAGGTATTTAAAAGGGCTTCGAAAAGCACATAAAATACATCATAAAAATATGCATAAAGAAAAAAGTCAATGTTTTGGAATGTTGCTTGTTCCTCTGAAGTACTTTAAAAAACCTAAATTGAATTAAATATTCAATAAAAAACGGGTTGTAGAAAAATAATTGTTTTTTTTTGAACTATTTTAACTTAATCTCTTATTCTAAATTTCAATTTACGTAAGCTTTTTTTCTAGCGCTTTAAATAATAAACGTGTTGGATATTTCCCTCATACAGTATTTAAAGATAAATGATGAATACTCTTTTTAAGAGAATTTTATTTTGAACATCAGATGCAAAGGTTCTTGCTTTCATTTAATCTATAGTTTTCTGATACGCTGCTCTAAAAGACTAGCCTTTATGTATTAATGTCATCAATCGCAAAATAGGTATTCATACTTTTCTTCATTTAAATTAATAATCTTTTTCGTAATTGTAAGTTTTTTTTATTTGGACGTCTACATGCTATATAATCTTACTTTCAACTAAAAAACACAACTAAAAATAAATGAAGTTTTTAAAAATTATTACATTATTTGGGCTGGTATTAACTTTTACTAATTGTAATCCTATTTTTGAGTATAGCGTTTATGAAGCAGATGTAAAAACAGCTCACAAAAATACGACAGCAAAAAATATTAAATTACTTGAAAATACCAAATTAGAATCCCAAGATTTTAAATTTGCTTTCATTACAGATGTTCATTATTTTTATAACAATCTTAGAAGAGTAATTGAAGATATTAATAAAAATAAGGCTATTTTATTCGTAATCTTTGGCGGTGACATTGCAGATCAAGCGCTTTTAAAAGAATATGAGATTTTTTCTGATATCATGCAAAATCTTAACAAGCCTTACTTTACAGTTATAGGAAATCATGATTACAATTCAAATGGAAGTATCATCTACAAAGAAATGTTTGGCGATTATAATTATTCCTTTGAGTTTAATAACAACAAGTTTGTCCTTTTTGATGATATCATATGGGAAAGTAATAAAGATCCAGATTTTGATTGGTTGTCATTAGAGTTAAGCGATCATGCAGAGTTTAATCAAGTATTTGCATTTGCGCATATTCCTGTTGATGTTAGCAATGATTTACCAGCAGATATGAAAGAAACATATAGGTCAATAATGATCGATAATAATGTTTCACTTTCTACACACGGTCACACACACAGCTATTTTTATGAAGCGGGTAAAGTAGATTATTTAATAGTACCTGCCCTTAAGGAACCCACATATGGTGTTATACATGTGAAGGATGATCTGTTTAATATTGAAATTATAGAATTGTAAATTAAAATGAAGATTAAAAAGAGACTTTCAGTATTTATAATACTCTTATTTTTTACCAAATTATATGCACAAGAACCCAATTTAGTGAAAGACCAAGCTTGGTATATCCCAGATTATGTAAAAATGCAATTTGCAGGGAATATAGGTGTTGTATCTGTGGGTGCAGGCTATCAATTATTTGATAAGGTATTGTATTCAGAGTTGTTATATGGGTATGTTCCAGAATCAGTTTCTAAAGCTGCCAAAATACACTTAATCACTATAAAGAATACATTCCCTATTTTTAGAAAAGAAATAGGTAAGAACTTAACAATAACTCCAATAGCTGGTCTTACAACAACGATAGATATAGGTACAACTACATTTACGACACTTCCAAGTAAGTATCCCGCTGATTACTATATTCCAACGGCTTTTCACTTTACGCTTTTTGGTGGCGTTATGATTCATAAAGATTTTAGAAAGCCAAAAATAATAAAAGGAGTAGATTTTTATGTTGAACTGGGAACTGTAGAAACGTATCTTTGGTATGCAATTACATCAAAAGAAGTTCGTCTAAGTGACATATTCAGCACTTCTTTTGGAGTTAATTTTTATTTTTAAAAATAAAAATTAAGGATGCTACAAATTAGAACCTTGGTTACAACTTGTAGACAATGGTTTTTATTTTATTATTGAAAACAATTTTATTGCTTTGGGTATTTCTATCTAATTTTATCCAAACATAAATTAGGAATACTACCAACGTTAGAATGTTGTTTTCCTAAATGGGGTGTATAATTTCCCGATTGTACTTGAGCGCCAATTTGCTTCTCTAAAATACATCATAAAAACATGTATAAAGAAAAAAAGTGCGTGTTTTGGAATGTTATTTGTACCTTTTAAATACTTTAAACGTCCAAAAATCAGTATCTCTTAGATACTTCTATATTGGTTTTTATCAGTGCAACATTTTTATAATATTAAAAAAAAAATGAGATTTTTAAAATAGTGAAACGTAATTTTTTATCGAAAACAATTGTGGTCATCATTTTTTTATTCCAGATGTAATTTTTGCTATGAGATGTTCTTTACTCTAAAATTTTTTAAACTCAATAACAAAAGTATAGGTTTAATGTCGTTATTTTTTAAATTTGGTGTAACTTACTCTTATTTATCAAAATTGAAATTATAATAAATGGAACATGATAACAAGTTAGATAATACGCTGTCACGTTTAATTAATGATCCCTTAAGTATCGTTTCTATACTATTTCTTGGTACTATATTTATTAACATAACTTATGTAGTCTTCCCTTTATTTGTGAATACGATCATAAAAAACCCTTTTTTTCCTGAGTATTTCACAACGTTTAAAATGGGGTTTCCATATCTATTTCTTGGAGTATTAGTTTTTATAAGATCTAAAATAGCATATTTTATGGGAGTTTTGATTTCATTCTTACTTATGATACATCCCATTGTTTTTGATAATGCATATTTTGTAATTACGTTTTATCTCTTCTTATGGTTGTTTGTTAAAGATGAAAATCATTCTATCTTTTTGGGAAGATTGCTTATTAGTTTTATTTTTTTTGGAGCAGCTGTGGGGAAATTAACTCCAGGATGGATGTCGGGAGAACAATTAAATAATATTGTAATTCTAAGAAAAATACCGAGTGTATCTCTAGTTATTATTGGAGAGTTTCTAGTTGCGATTTCCTTTTTACTCCCTTTTTATATAGCTTCTTTAATCTCTATTTTTATTTTAATTGGGATGACTTTGTCAATGGATAATGGGGTCATAATAAGTGCAACACAACCTATTTTAGGTATGATTTTAACATTTTTGTCTATTGTTTCAATGAAAAAAAGTGAATTAAAGCTCTATTTTCATCAAGACCAAAAACATTCAAATTTCGTGTATTTATTTTTTGAGATATTTAAAATTAATAATATAACATTGATTAAGTTTAAAAATGATAATATTGTGAAGAGTGCTAAAAGCATGCTAGTAAAGAAAGGCTACATAATTCAAGGTCAAAATGAAAATGGGGAGTTTCTTTATGGTTTTGATTGTTATGCTGAGATTATTTCCCGTACAGCTTTGTTAGCATTTTTATTTCCTTTGTTTAAATTAAAGAATCATACATTTATTAGCAGATGAAATATGCAAGAATAGCGGTGTATCTTATGGTTGTTGTGTATACTTTATTGGCACTTTTGAAACCAAAAAAAATATACGTAGATCGTTTTACACATGATATTGGTTTTATAGAATGGGCCTTACTTCAACCCTTTCCAACCATGTATTCTTCGGAAAGTATTTTAAAGGTATCGTTTGGTAGGGATCGTTCAGTTTGGTATCTATGTCACCACCCTATGAAGCCCATAATAAACAGAAATTATATTTTTTTAGATTCTGTAACTTATGAACTTACGGTTAGGTATCGAGGATATAAAACAGTAAAGAAGTTTATCGTTTTTAAGGATAGTCTTTATACTAGCTTGGAGTAGCCGAAGTATTACAAGTTTAAAAATTTAAACGTACTAGGGCACAGTATTTTTTTTTATTAATTTTTAAAGAGCAATCACAAACTTCTCTTCCATAACCAACACCATGTGTATCTATTTTTGTCTTGAACAAACAAAAATGAATTTATTTCGGATATTTTTTACGAATTTTATTTAAACTCAAATTATGAATACTTCCTGTATGGGAATGTTGTTTTCCTAAGTCTGGTTTGTAAGTTCCCGCTTGTACTTGATCTCCAATTTGTTTATAAGCTTCTCTAAAAGGCATTCCCTCAACTACTAAATTATTAATACTATCTACTGTAAACAAATATTGATATTTTTCATCAGTCAAATCAATATCTTTTACAATAACTTGTTGGATGGAATAATTTAGAATGTCTAAAATATTCTTTACTTCCTCAAAAGCATTGATCATATTTTCTTTTAATAATTGATAATCTCTGTGATAACCAGTGGGCAAGTTGTTTGTGATTAAAATCATTTCTGTTTGTAAAGCTTGAATCTTATTGCATTTTCCACGGATCAATTCAAAAACATCTGGATTTTTCTTATGCGGCATAATACTACTTCCAGTTGTTAATTCGTCGGGAAATGAAATGAAATTAAAATTCTGACTCATATATAAACAGACATCCATCGCAAAACGAGACAGGGTATTGCACAAACCTCCTAAGGCAGAAGCGATAGAACGTTCGCTTTTTCCCCTAGTTAATTGGGCAGCAACCACGTTGTATTTTAAGGTAGCAAAGTTCAATTCCTTTGTGGTTAATTCTCTATCAATAGGGAAAGAACTGCCGTATCCAGCAGCAGAGCCTAAGGGATTTTGATCGACCACTTTTGAGACTGCATTTAACATATATACGTCATCTATTAGTAGTTCTGCATACGCAGAAAACCACAATCCGAATGAGGATGGCATGGCCACTTGTAAATGCGTATAACCAGGTAGTAAGCTTTCTTTGTGGGTTTCTGCCAAACTTAAAAGGGTATCAAAAAGTGTTTTTGTTTTATGGTTGATATCCGCTAAATTTTCTTTGTAGTACAATTGAAGCGCAACTAAAACTTGATCATTTCTAGAGCGAGCAGTATGAATTTTCTTACCAACTTCACCTAATTTATGGGTCAATTCCCATTCAATTTTTGAATGCACATCTTCAAAGGACGCTTCAATGACAAAGGTTCCGTTCTTAATATCAGCTTCTATTTCTTTCAAACCTCTTTTTAAATCTTTCAATTCGTTTGCAGTAATAATTCCAACAGAAGCTAGCATTACCGCGTGTGCTAAAGAAGCTTGAACGTCATATTTTGCAATATGCATGTCAATTTCTCTGTCATTACCAACTGTAAATTTTTCTATTTGTTTGTCTATTGAAAATCCTTTGTCCCAAAGTTTCATATGTTGTATGTTTACTTGTTTATTGTGTGCCTATTAAAGCGTGTAATTGTTTGAAATACTGTCAATTAAACAGTTCAATGATTATACGAATAAACATTTTTCCAACAATTTAATATAAATACGAATTCCTTCCTCAATTTCAGCAAGATAAATAAATTCGTCTGCAGAATGAGAACGTGTACTATCTCCAGGTCCTAATTTTAGAGATTGACAACTTAAAACGGCTTGATCTGACAAGGTTGGAGAACCATAGGTTTCTCGACCCATTGCTATTCCTGTTTTTATTAAATCGTGACTTGTTGAAATAGAAGAAGAGTTTAATCGTAAGCTTCTTGGAGTAATTTTTGTACAAGGCGATTTTTCTTGTAAAATAGCTGCAATTTCATGATTAGAATACGCATCATTTACACGAACATCAATCACTAAATCTACATGTGCGGGAACCACATTGTGCTGAGATCCTGCCGAGATTTGAGTTACGGTCATTTTTACATCTCCTAAAGCTTCAGAAGTTTTTTCGAACTTAAAATCTTTAAACCATTGTAGTACTTCAATGGTATTATAAATTGCATTGTTATTATTTGGGTGTGCAGCATGACTTGGAGTTCCTTGAACAACGGCGTCTAAGACGATCAAACCTTTTTCTGCGACTGCTAAATTCATTAAAGTGGGTTCTCCAACGATTGCCACATCAATATGCGGAATGATTGAAAGCATGCTATTCAAACCATCAGGACCACTATTTTCTTCTTCTGCAGAGGCTACAATTACTACATTGTATTTTAAGTTTTCCGCTGCATAAAAATTAGTAAAAGTTGCGAGTAAGGAAACCAAACACCCACCTGCATCATTACTTCCTAAACCGTATAGTTTTCCATCGGCAACAACTGCTTTAAAAGGATCTTTTGTATAGGCTGAATTTGGTTTTACGGTGTCGTGATGCGAGTTTAATAGAAGGGTTGGTTTGCTTTCATCAAAATATTTATTGGTTGCCCAAACATTATTCTTCGTTCTTTTAAATGGGATTTCGTTTTCTAGAAACCAAGCTTCAATAAGTTTGGCTGTATTTTTTTCTTCTTGTGAAAATGATTGCGTTTCAATCAAATTTTTTAAAAGAGAAATTGCGTTTTCTGTTAATTTTTCAATGCTCATTTTATAATGTGATTGTTGTATAATTATCGTTTTCTTTTGTCAACATGGAGGTATTCCCCATATGCACCTTGGATACTCCACTTTTTAAAGCCTCAAAACAATTTTCTAGTTTTGGTAACATTCCGTCAGCAATAATTCCGTCTTCTAACAACGTCTTATAGGCTTTGGAATTGATGTGTTTTATTACTGAACCTTCATCCTTAAGATCTCTTAAAACACCATGCAACTCAAAACAATAATAAATGGATGTTTCATAAATTTTGCTCATACCAATAGCCAGCTGACTCGCAATGGTATCTGCATTGGTATTTAGCAATTGTCCATTTCCATCATGTGTAATTCCACAAAAAACAGGGGTAAAGTTCGCTCTGATAAGTGTATCAATAGCATTGGATGCAACTTTGTTTACATCACCAGCAAAACCATAATCAATTGTTTTTACAGGTCTTTTAGTTGCCTGAATACTATTTGCATCTGCACCACTTAAACCAATGGCATTGCTCTGTAATGCTTGTAGTTTTGCCACGATATTTTTGTTGACTAACCCCCCATAAACCATCGTAATTACTTCTAAAGTTTCAGCATCTGTAATACGTCTGCCTGCTTTCATTTTAGAGGGTATTCCTAATCTTGATGCCATCTGTGTTGCACGTTTTCCACCACCATGTACTAATATTTTCTTTCCTTCTAAATTAGAAAATATTCTTAGAAAAGCATTTAAAGAAGTGTCATCTTCAATGATATTTCCTCCAATTTTTATGATGGTTAGTTTTTCTTTAGACATTTTCTAGTATCTTTTTTAAAACCAATTGCGCAGCAAAAGTTCTGTTATTTGCTTGTTGAATTACCAATGAGTTTTCCGAATCTAAAACGTTATCTTCTACCACAACATTTCTTCTTACCGGCAGACAATGCATAAACTTTGCAGCGCCAATTTTATTTTTGGTAAGCATCCAATCAGAAGTTATGTCTATTATTTTCCCGTAATCTTCATAGGAACTCCAGTTTTTAGTATATACAAAGTCTGCATTTTCTAATGCTTCCTTTTGTTGGTGATAAATTGGTGTTTCTTTCGTTATTGCTGGATTTAAATTATAGCCTTCAGGGTTTGCAATCACAAACTCTACATCCATTTTTTGCATTGCTTGTACAAAACTGTTTCCAACAGAGTGCGGCAAAGCTTTTACGTGTGGTGACCAGCTTAAAACTACTTTCGGTTTCTTTTTAGTTGTATTCTCAGAGATAGTAATAGCGTCTGTCAAGCCCTGCAAAGGATGCCCAGTTGCACTTTCCATACTAATAATAGGCACAGATGCAAATGCCATAAAAGATTTTAAAACATGTTCAGATTCATCTTTTTCCTTGTCTGTTAATGTAGGAAAAGCTCTAACGGCGATCACATCACAATATTGAGATACAACCGCAGCAGCCTCTTTTATATGTTCTGATGTGGTTCCATTCATAACAGCGTCATCTTCAAATTCAATTTCCCATGCATCACCGGAAACATTCATCACAATAGGATTCATTCCTAAATTTAAAGCTGCTTTTTGTGTGCTTAAGCGCGTTCGTAAACTTGTATTAAAAAACAACAAGCCTAACGTTTTGTTTTTTCCTAATTCGATGTTCTTTAAAGGATTTGATTTTATTTCTTTGGCCTCTTTGATCCAAGTGTTTATGTTGTCAATATCATTTATAGAGGTGTAATTTTTCATATACTTTTATTTAGATGTTGCTTCGAATCAATGGGATAAGACAAATTTATTTTTGTAGGTAGCATTGATCGCTGTTATTAATTTAATTCACTTATTAGCGCTTTAAAAAAGAGGTCTATATGTTCTTTTTTAACGGTTAAAGAGGGGAGTATTCGAATGACATTTGGGTTCTTGGCACCTCCTGTAAAAATTTTATGGGTGTAAATCAGTTTTTTACGAAGGTCTGCAATGGGGAAGTCAAATTCTAAACCTAGCATCAACCCACGTCCTTTTACTTTTTTTAATTTTGGAATGACTTTTGCTTTTTCCATAAAATAGGCTGAAATGTCTTTGACATTTTCCATTAAATTTTCTTCCTCAATTACTTTTAATACCGCCAAAGAAGCAACACAAGCCAAATGATTTCCACCAAAAGTAGTTCCTAACAATCCAAAAGAAGCTTTGATTGATGGGTGTATTAAAATACCACCAATAGGAAAACCATTTCCCATTCCTTTGGCAATCGGAATAATATCTGGATTTATATGATACTTTTGAAAAGCGAAAAAATCGCCAGTTCTTCCAAAACCAGACTGAACTTCATCCGCAATAAAACAGGTATTGTATTTTTTGCACAAAGCATCTGCACCTTCATAAAATTCAGCAGTGCTCTCATCTAAACCACCAACACCTTGAATAATTTCAATGATTACTGCACAAACATCATTTTTAGACAATGCTTTTTCTAGACCTAATAAATCACCTAATTCTAAGATTTCAACTTCTTGTTGTGCGTTTATAGGGGCAATAATTTTAGAATTGTCGGTAACCGCTACAGCGGCAGATGTTCTACCATGAAATCCGTTTTTAAAAGCGACTACTTTTTTCTTATTTGTATGAAAAGATGCTAATTTTAAAGCGTTTTCATTTGCTTCTGCACCAGAATTGCATAAAAATAGTTCGTATTTTTCACAGCCAGAAAGTGCTTCAATAGTATTGGCTAATTGCTTTTGTAATGGATTCTGTATTGCATTTGAATAAAAACCCAATTTGCCAACTTGGTTTGTAATTGCATCCACATATTTTGGATGTCCATGCCCGATAGAAATCACTGCATGTCCTCCGTATAAGTCTAAATATTCTATATTATTTTCATCATAAATGTAGACTCCCTTCGCGGAAACAGGGGTCACATCATACAATGGGTACACATTAAATAAAGGCATGTTCTTAGTTTTTTAGTAGGTTTATTTTATTAAAAGAGGTATTGATCCCTTTAATTAAGGATGCGCTTAATCCTTGGTGTTCCATTTCGTTTAAACCTTCAATGGTACATCCTCCTGGAGTGGTTACACGGTCTATTTCTACTTCTGGATGATTGCCAGATGCCTTCAACAAGCTTGCAGCACCAAAACAAGTTTGCATTGCTAATTCATGGGCTATAGGTGCTTCAAAACCTAGCTGAATGGCAGCTTGTGTTGTGGCTCTAATTAAACGCATCCAAAAGGCAATGCCGCTGGCACAAATAACTGTTGCAGCCTGCAATTGTTCTTCGGGAATTTCAATAGAAACACCTAAACCATTGAAAATAGTTTTTGCGAAAGCTATTTTTTGTTTTCCTTTGGTATTCGGAGAAAGACAGGTCATCGATTGTCCTACTGCAGCAGCAGTATTTGGCATTGCGCGAATAATACATGTATCTACCCCAACAATAGCTTCAATTTTTGCAATAGAGAAGCCCATAATAGCGGAAATTAAAACATGTCTTTCTGTTAATAGTGCTTTTGCCTTTTCTAGTAAATCTTCGAAATGCCGAGGTTGAACCGCAAAAATTAAAATGTCAGAATTTTTAATAGCTTCTTCATTATCTGACGTTAAAATTACTGCACTAGATGCGTTAAATCCTTTGATAGAATTTAGGTTTCTTTTTGTCAAATATAATGAATGCACCCCCTTATTCTTTAACAAGCCTTTTGCTATGGACTGACCCAAACTTCCCGTTCCAATAATTGCTACTTTCATAATTGTTAGTTTTTTTTTTGGTTGGTACTTGTTTGTTCTAAAAATAAGCAAGCACACATCAAAAAGTATTTCTAGAAATAACTGGCTTTTAAATTCAATCCTAACGTTTCGTCAAAACCATACATTAAATTTAGATTTTGAACTGCTTGTCCCGAAGCTCCTTTTAAAAGATTATCAATGGTACTTGTGATTAGTAATTTATTTCCATGTTTCTCTAAGTGAAGCAGACATTTATTGGTGTTTACTACTTGTTTTAAGTGAATTTCTTCTTCAGAAATAAATGTAAAAGGGGCATCTTTATAATAGGCTTGGTACATTTTGATGGCTTCCTGAATACTACCGTCAAACTTTGTGTAGGTAGTCGCAAAAATTCCTCGAGAGAAATTTCCCCGATTTGGTACAAAGTTTATTTCAGCAGTAGCAGTAGTCTGTAATAGCGCTACCGTTTGATTAATTTCTTTTAAATGTTGATGATTAAAGGCTTTGTAATGAGAGAAGTTATTATCTCTATTCGTAAAATGTGTGCTTGCTGACAATGAAGTTCCTGCGCCAGTTGCCCCTGTGACTGCATTTATATGCACATCGTGCTGTAACAATCCGTTTGCAGCCAAAGGTAAAATTGCCAATTGTAAAGCCGTTGCAAAACAGCCAGGATTTGCAATGTATTTTGCTTTTTTTATCGTTTCTTTTTGTAGTTCTGGTAAACCATAGACAAATTCTTTTCTTTCGAAATTTTTATCAGCAAGCAATCTGAAATCTGTACTTAAATCGATGATTTTTGTATTTTCAGAAAAAGTGTTTTTTTGTAAAAAAGAAGTTGAATTTCCATGACCTAAGCATAAAAATAATACATCAACATCGGTATTAATTGCGTTCGTAAAAAGGAGTGTTGTTGTACCAATTAAATCTTGATGTACTTTATAAATTTTGTTCCCAGCATTAGAGGTACTATACACAAAATTGATGTTTGTTTCTGGATGATTTAATAACAATCTGATCAACTCTCCTGCGGTATATCCTGCGCCCCCAATAATTCCTACTTCTAACATATTTAAGAATTTACTTGTTGATATATTTTATTTTGATTTCCTAAAATCTTTATGAAACCTTTTGCATCATCTGCGGTCCAAGCCTTATTTTCTTCGCCATACGTGCTAAATTCACTAGACATTAAATCGTGTTTAGAAATAAGACCGTCTAATGAAAAGTGATACGGTTTTAAAGTAACCACAACACTACCAGAAACCATTTTTTGAGAACTCTGTAAAAAGGCTTCCATATCTCTCATTACAGGATCTAAATATTGACCTTCATGTAAATGCATTCCATAGAAACTAGACACATATTCTTTGTGTTGCAGTTGCCATTTTGTGGCGGTATGCTTTTCTAATAAATGGTGTGCTTTTATAGTTATTAAGGCAGCAGCGGCTTCAAAACCAACTCTTCCTTTAGTACCAACAATAGTATCACCAACATGCATATCTCTTCCAATTGCATAGCTTGCTGCAATGTCATTTAGTTTTTCAATGTTTATTTCTGGTTTATTTTTTGTTCCATTAAAAGCAACAAATTCTCCGTTTTCGAAAGTCAATGTTACTTTTTCTTCCCCTTCTTTTTTTAATTGCGAAGGATAGGCTTCCATTGGCAATGGTTTTTCAGATTTTAAAGTTTCAGCACCACCAACACTTGTTCCCCAAAGTCCTTTATTCACTGAATATTTAGATTTTTCCCAAGACATATCAATGCCGTTTTCTTTTAGATAATTTATTTCTTGCTGTCTGGTTAAACTTCCGTCTCTAATAGGGGTTATAATTGTAATATCGGGTGCCAACGTTTGAAAAATCATGTCGAATCTTACTTGATCATTGCCTGCACCTGTGCTTCCATGCGCAATATATGCTGCACCAATACTTTTTGCATATTCAGCAATTTCAATAGCTTGAATAATTCTTTCTGCGCTTACAGAAAGCGGATAGGTGTTGTTCTTTAAGACATTACCAAAAATTAAATATTTCACTACTTTGTGATAAAACGTAGCAATAGCGTCAATATTTTTATAGGTAGTAACGCCCATTTTATAGGCATTACTTTCTATCTGTTTGATTTCTTCTTTTGTGAATCCGCCTGTATTTACACTTACTGCGTGCACCTCATATTCTTTTGATAAACTTACGGCGCAGTAAGAAGTGTCTAAACCACCACTATACGCAATTACTAATTTTTTCATATTTTATCTTTTTTAAGAAACAACTGCTGTTTCATGTTTTTTAATTTATTGAAAACACTTTTTTTATCTTCTTTAGTATCCTTTTTATTGTTGTGTTTGGGGTCAAATAACATGCCCGTACACATGCACATTTTTTTTTTCGTTCTTGTTAAAATATCAAAATTTTTGCAGGTTTTGCAACCATCCCAAAAAGAGGGATCATCTGTAAGTTCTGAGAACGTGACAGGTTTGTAGCCAAGATCGTTATTCAATTTCATGACTGCTAAACCGGTGGTGATACTAAAGACTTTTGCATTTGGAAACTTCGTTCTAGAATGCTTAAAAATGACTCGTTTAATCTGTTTTGCGAGTCCAATATTTCTGTAATCTGGATGTACAATTAAACCTGAATTGGCTACAAATTTCCCATGGCTCCAAGCTTCTATATAGCAGAAACCAGCAAATTTATCACCGTCTAATGCAATTACAGCATTTCCATTTTCCATTTTTGTCGTAATATATGCTGGTTTCCGTTTTGCTATTCCAGTTCCCCTTACTTCTGCAGCATCTTCTATGCTAGTACAGATGATTTCTGCGTATATACTGTGTGCTTTGTTTGCAATTACAATTTTCATTGTATTGATTTTAATATTTAAAAAGTAATAGTTTGGCTTTGTTTGAAGGTAGAATTGGACACACCTAAATTCTTTGATTTTTATACACCCAAAGGGCGAATCGGTAAAGGTTGGCGTACAAAATTTTTACTATCTCTTGAAATAATAGTATTTTGTTGTCTTTTAAAGCTTGTTGAGTAATGCATGTTGATAAAAAATAAAAAATTAGAATTTCCGTGTACAGCTAAATTCAGAATTAGCGGACAGTCTTGCGAGTGCGCAATCTGGAAATCGTAGGTTTTATTTTATTTTTTGTTTCTAACATACGGTAAATGTAAATTATTTTTATTTCTGATGATAAAAAAATACCTTTTTTTTTGAATTTTTATCGATTTCAGAATAAATCAACTTATTATTTATCAAATCGTTAGTAAATGTTTTTCAGCATCTCATAAATTATGGATGTTGTTTATAAAGTACAGCGCACTTGTTTTATACTTTAAGAAATGCATCTATTTCAAACTTTTAGTACGGTTCATCCTAAAAAAAACACAACTCAGTATTTTTTAATTTTAAAAAAAGAAGAACTGACGCATTTTTGAATCATTATTAATACCAATAATAAAAACAAATACCATGAAAATTTTAGTATCCTTTACAGTCATAATAATAGCATTCATTACCAATGTCATTACCGCTCAAAATAGAACAATTTCAGCAACCGTTTTAAATGTATCTTCCGACACGGGAACTGTGCAATTTGGTTTATATAATAAAACAAACTTTAGATTAAAGCCTTTAAAATCAGAAATAGGAAAAATAGAAAACGGTAAAACAACCATTACTTTTAAGGAGGTTGTAGCTGGTGAATACGCTATTGTATGTTATCATGATAAAAACAATAATGATACAATGGATTTTCAACCCAACGGAATGCCTTTAGAAGCTTTTGGTGCCTCTAACAATATACTAAACCTTTATGGCCCTCCAATATTTGAGGATGCAAAGTTTAGGGTCTCTGATAAAGATGTATCTTTAAAAATAAAATTTTAGTAAAGTAATATTTAATATGAATTCTAGCA
>Ga0307489_10000011_pt1 | contig 103555 bp, 95 predicted proteins | sample SB12metaG_FD_202247 | JGI IMG/M metagenome (GOLD analysis project Ga0307489, IMG submission 202247) | Sea-ice brine microbial communities from Beaufort Sea near Barrow, Alaska, United States - SB 1.2 | ecosystem: Environmental > Aquatic > Marine > Coastal | place: USA: Alaska | collected... | reverse complement strand
ATGGCGTGATCCATTTAAATCAGCCATGGTCAGAAAAATTTGTTTATCCATTAGCCGGTGGCGGGATTGAGGCGCAACTCTCCGATATGCATGCCTGTTTCAATCTAAATGCCCTGCAGCCACAAACAACTGCCGGGGGTAACCGACAGACCACACCGGTTAGCGAACTGGAAAAGGCTTTTAAACGCCTGTTGACCCATATTGACAATGATATACCCACCTATGATATCGACACCTTAACCGACTCGCTGGTCGATTGGCTCGATACTGATGATCAAATGCATAATCAGGGCGCTGAAGACAGTGAATACGCATCCCGACAGTTTCCTTATTTAGCCGCCAATGCGTTAATGGTGCATCCATCAGAATTACGTATGGTAAATGGGGTGAAAATGTCCTGGTTCGATAAGCTGCTACCTGTGGTTTGCGCTATTCCAGGCAGCACTGGGTTAACAATCAACGTCAATACTATTGATGAGGAAAACATAGCTGTGCTGGCTGCCACTACAGGCTTGGAACTCTCGGCGGCCCAGAGCCTTATCGCCAGTCGCGACAAGGACGGCTTTACAACCAAAGGGGCTTTTTTGGCGGATAATGCTATTAATGCGTTAAATTTGTCTCCAGAACAACAAGAATGGTTCGATGTCACTACCTCACATTTCGTATTGCGCACCCGAACCAAGTACAATAATGCCACTTTTGCTATGGTCACTGTTTTTGCTGTCGATAAAAATCAAACTGTGACAGTGTTAAGTCGAGAATTTGGCACACTATAATGAATCAAACACACAAGCACTTGGTGCTGGCCCCACAGGCTAGCGCCTTTTTACCAGGTTATCAGGGTAGAGCAGTATAATGGAACAATTAGTTGTTAGATTAGGATCCGGTCACAATGATGTGATCCATTGGATAGTGTGGTCAACTCAGCTCGATGAGGTGATTGCTTCCGGAGAGTTACCCGGATCAGAAAATTTGGCTACATTGGGTGACCGGGCCGGTCAACGTCCCATCACAGTTCTGGTGCCAACCAGTGACGTATTGCTAAAATGGGTGAGCTTACCCAGTAAAGCCAGTCGCAAGGCTCTAAGTGCTATTCCTTTTATACTTGAGGACGAAATCAGTGGTGATATCGCCCTGCAATTTTTTGCCCTTGGCCCCAAAAGGGGTGGTGAACAAGCCGTCGCGGTGGTCAGCAAAGAGAAATTACACAGTTGGCTGGAGATCATTCACCAGGCAGGTCTGGATTGCGATACCTTGCTGCCTGACGTATTGGCTCTGCCCCAGGCACAAAAGGGCTGGGCACTGTTGCAATTGGGCCAACATTTACTGATCCGTCAGGATCAATGGAGTGGCTTACAAGGAGAAAAAAATTGGCTCATCCAGGCGATTAATCATTACGCCAAACAGCAAGCGAGCCCATTAAACATAGAAAATCATTCTGATTTAGCCCTGACTGATCTGAACAATGTGGCATTGCAACAAGCGCCTTTGGATATGCCGATGAAAGTATTGGCAAAAGGTGCCTCTCAAGCGAGTTTTAACCTGTTGCAGGGAGAATACCGGCCCAGCAACAAAAATAGCGGTTCCCTGATAAAATGGCGTCTGGCCGCTGTTTTAGCCATCGTTGCCTTGTCTACCACCTTGGTCGACAAAGTCATGCAACAACAGCAACTAAGTGCCCAACGTAGCTTACTAAGTGAGCAAATCGACGGTGAATTTAAGCGGGCTTTCCCCAATGCCGGACCCTATAGAGATTTAAAAGCCACTATGCGCAGTAAATTAATCACTTTGGAGCAAGGAGGAGGCGGCACCTCTATGCTCGCCATGTTTACCCAGTTGGCCGATGCGTTCGAGCAGAGTCAAGTCAAACCTGCCACCATCAAGTTTGATGCGGCGCGCAGGGAACTCCGCTTACAAGCCATGGCTGCTAACTTCGAAGCCCTGGAAAAATTTAAACGCCTAGCCCAAGCCAGTGGTTTTGTGGTTGAGCAAGGTGCCATCAACAATAAGGATAACCAGGTGATCGGTGCATTGTTGATCAGGAGCTAATATGAATAAAATTAAACAAAAATACAGCCAGTTAACTGAACGGGAACAACGCCTGGTGCTTCTAAGCATGGTAGTGATGGTAATAGGCTTGTTCTACTGGTTAGTATGGGCGCCGATGAACCACTCCATCGCCACTAACCATAAAGCGGTTGAACAACAACAACAGTTATTAAACTGGGTACAAAAAAACGCGGTCAGAGCCATCCAATTACGCAGCGCCAAGGGCGTGGCGACGAACTTTAAAGGTTCCCTGCCGCAAGCGGTTAATCAAACTGCTGCCCAGCTGGATATCGCCATCAGCCGCATGCAACCCCAAGGGGAGGAACTGCAAGTTTGGGTCGACCAGGCCCCATTTAATGACGTCTTGAGCTGGTTACAGTCATTGGAACAAATGGGGATCATCATTTTGGATCTCGATATTGCTGAAGCTGATGTGGTGGGTCATATCAAAATACGCCGCTTAAAATTAGGAAAATCATGAAGTCACTATTGAAATGGGGCTTTCCGTGCCTGCTGGTATATATGGTATTTCTCATTATCAAATTGCCTGCCGTACAAGTATTGGCGCGCTTGCCGTTGCCTGAGGATATTCAGCTCAATGGTGTATCTGGCACTATCTGGAACGGACAGGCCCAGCAGCTATTAGTGCGTGGTTTACCTATTGAACAACTGTCTTGGCAGCTGGCATTTTTGCCGTTACTAACCGGCACAGCACAGGTTTACGTCGATGGCGGTAATATTCGTCAAATGGACGAAATATCTATAAAGGGAGATATTTCTGTGGCCAAAGATAAACTGCAGGCAGATAATTTACAGCTTTATCTTCCTACGGATTGGGTGATTGCCAGCCTTGCATTACCCATAGCAATTAATGCCAGTGGGCGCTTTAAACTAGTGCTACAAGAACTGGATTATAGCGGCCATTGCCAAATATTAAACGGTAAGGGCCACTGGTTAAAAGCCCAGGTTCAGGGAAACAGCCAACCGATTTTATTGGGTAATTTTGATGCTGATTTAAGTTGTGTTAACCAGGAAATAGTACTGACTGTTAACGAGCCCAACCTTTTTGGTCTAAGTGCGGTGGCCCGTATTCCGGCAGATTTCAACTTTAACATCAGCGGGCGTTTTAAACCTGATGATGAGCTTCCTCAGGAAGTGCATCAAGCGGCGCAATTTTTTGGTCAAAAAGACGGACAAGGTTATTATTCCATTCGATTTTAGGCAGAAAAAAGGCGCCTCTAAGTGCGCCTTTTTACATTTTTTTTGACCTGGTAAACGTTACTGGTAATAGCCCAAACAGATTTCTACTTCTTCTTTTGAACCTAAGATCACTGGCACCCGCTGGTGTATCTCTGTGGGCATCACCTCCATGATCCGTCCATGCCCGGTTGAAGCCAACCCTCCGGCTTGTTCCATCAAGAATGCCATGGGATTCGCTTCATATAACAAACGCAGTTTCCCCGGCATTTTGGGATTACGTTTATCAAAGGGGTACAAAAATATTCCACCTCGGCTAAGAACTCGATGAACATCCCCCACCATGGCAGCCACCCAACGCATATTGAAATCTTTCTCACGGGGTCCTTCTTCACCGGCAATAAGATCCGCTATATAATTCTGGATAGGCGCTTCCCAATGGCGCTGATTAGAGGCGTTAATAGCAAATTCGGCTGTTTGCTGAGGGACCTGAATATTTTTCTCGGTTAACAAAAAACCGCCATGGGTTTTATCCAGGGTATACAAGTGTGTGCCCCGGCCAGTGGTCATAGCTAACATAGCAGATGGGCCGTAAAGTACATAACCCGCCGCCACGATTTGCGTACCGGGTTGCAAAAATGCCGAGGGATCATTCGCATCCATCCACTGGGGAGCGTGAGTAATGGAAAAGATAGTGCCTATCAGACTATTAATATCGGTATTTGAAGAGCCGTCCAGAGGGTCAAAGCTCACCAGGTAATTACCATTTGGATTGCAAGGAACCACGTTTTCTTCTTCTTCGGAGGAAATCGCTTTGACATAACCGGACTCACTGAGAATATCTTTGAGGATCTGATTGGAAATCACGTCCAGTTCTTTCTGGGTTTCCCCTTGTACGTTTTCACTCAAGGTCGATCCCAGCACGCCCGCCAACGCACCTTGACTGACCCTAAAAGAAATTTCTTTGCAGCCCGCTAATAAAGTTCTTAACAGCAGGATCAGCTCCATAGGAGCGCCATCTTCTTGCAGTTGGGAATTGAGTCTTTTCATTTCTTGTATTGACCTTATGTCTTTATTGTAGGGACAGCTAGTTTCCTAAACAGGTGCAAGATAAAGTGACAGCAAGCTTAGGGTTTTCAGGTGACTGGTATTATTTATTGTTGTCACACTGCTAAACGATAAAGATTGTAACTGGATTAAAGACAAAACTCATGAATAAAGCGTAGATAGCAAATTTTTTATTGGCTATTAACAAAATTATCATCCTATCATGGGTTAGCGGTTTTGTATCTGGTAACCTAAGAGCAGTTATCACTGCGAATTGAGTTTATGCATCTACATATTTTAGGTATCTGCGGCACGTTTATGGGCGGCATAGCAGCAATTGCCAAGGCCATGGGACATCAGGTTACCGGGTCAGACAGCAACGTCTACCCTCCCATGAGCACCCAACTGCAAGAATTGGGTATAGAGCTGACCCAAGGTTATGACGTTAACCAGTTTACACCCCAGCCCGATATAGTGGTTATCGGAAATGCTCTGTCCAGGGGCAATAGCGCGGTAGAATATGTATTAGATCGCAACATTCCCTACACCAGCGGTCCCCAGTGGCTGCTGGAAAATGTGCTTAAAGAACGTTGGGTATTGGCTGTAGCCGGTACTCACGGCAAAACCAGTACAGCCAGTATGCTCGCCTGGGTCCTCGAGCAGGCTGGCCTGTCACCAGGTTTTCTGATCGGTGGTATACCACAAAATTTTGCTATTTCAGCTCGCCTCGGTGATACCCCATTTTTTGTTATTGAGGCAGATGAGTATGACAGTGCATTTTTTGATAAACGCTCCAAGTTCGTTCATTACCGGCCGCGTACGTTAGTATTAAATAATCTTGAATTTGACCATGCGGACATTTTCAGTAATTTAGGCGATATTCAAAAGCAGTTTCATCACCTGATGCGCATGTTACCTAACAACGGTCTGGCCATCGCCCCCAAACACGATAGTAACCTGACCAAGGTATTGGACATGGGCTGCTGGTCACCGGTGCAGTTTATCGGAGGTGACTGGCAAATCGGTGATCCCCTGCCTGATGGCAGTGAATTTGATGTGTTATTTAAGGGTAAGAGTTTTGGTCGGGTTAAATGGGAGTTACTTGGTCAACATAATATGCATAATGCCATGATGGCTATTATTGCTGCTCGCCATGCTGGCGTGTTTCCCAAAGTAGCAATTGACGCTTTAGGCCAGTTTGTTAACGCTAAAAGACGTATGGAAGTCATAGGTAAAGTCAACGATATCACCCTATATGATGATTTTGCTCACCACCCCACGGCCATAGCCACCACCATTGAAGGACTACGAGCCAAAGTGGGCGATGCACGGATTCTGGTGGTTCTCGAGCCTCGCTCAAATACCATGAAAATGGGCGTGCATAAAGAAACGCTCGCGGCATCCTGGTCTTTGGCAGATCAAGTGTTTATCTTCCAACCCACTAATCTGAGCTGGTCAATGGATGCCTTGTTGGCACAAAGCAAGGTAACGGCTTCGTTGCACAAAGATATGCACGTGTTGGAGAAATCTATACTCTCTTATGTGCAAGCTGGAGACCATGTATTGATCATGAGTAATGGCAACTTTGATGGTATTCATCAACGCTTATTACAACAGCTGTCACGCTAGTGTGACCATCATGTTTAGCTATGCGTCATTCGGCGTACGGAACTTACTATTATATAAGACGACACTATGCAAAAAATACTACTCACCTTGTTCTCCATTACCTGCAGCCTAAACGCCTTTGCCTGGGGGCAGACTGGACACAGGGTAACAGGTGCAATCGCCGAACAATATTTGACGCCTAAAGCCCGGACGGCAATTCATGTATTATTACCCTTGGAGGATCTGGCCGAAGCCTCTACCTACGCCGATGAAATGCGTTCCAACCCGAAAGAATTTTGGCAAAAAATCGCCAGACCTTTTCACTATGTAACTATACCTGCAGGGAAACGTTATGCCCAAATTGGCGCACCTAAAGAAGGGGATGCAGTCAGTGCATTAACAATGTTTAGCACCACCCTTAGAGACCCCAATGCATCCGTTGAGCAAAAACGATTAGCCCTACGCTTTGTGATACACATTATTGGCGATTTGCATCAACCCCTGCATGCCGGCAATGGCAAGGACAAAGGCGGTAATGACATCAAAATAAATTTTTTCTGGAAAGATTCTAACCTGCATAGGGTGTGGGACAGCGAAATGCTTGACCAGCGTCAGTTATCCTATACCGAATGGACAGCTCAGTTAAGTCGTAAAATCAGTCCTCAGGACGTCAAAGCCTGGAGCGTGACAGATCCACTGATATGGATAGCAGAAAGCAGCAGAATCCGTGATGAGATATATCCCCAGGAGGAAAAAATCTCATGGGATTATCTTTATGTCCATATGCCTCAAGTAAAACGCAGATTGCAAATGGCTGGCGTTCGGATGGCTGCTTATTTAAACGAAATCTATCAATAACTAACACCTGCCCTTAGCATTGCAGCCAGGCGGCAAAGGAACTCAACCCCATGAGCTTAGACTTACTAAGTGTTTGGGGTGAGTGGGAGCAGCCAACAACGGTGCATCTTCAAGGGAGACCGGTGTAGACGTTAATCTTTAGGATTGATGGTATGGGGCACTATATTTGTGTACTGCATCCACAAACACTTTGGCATTTTCAGGCGGTACGTCTAAGTGTATACCATGACCTAAATTAAATACGTGTCCGGGGCCACTGCCAAAGCCGGCCAGGATAGTTTGCACTTCCTGTTCGATACGTTCAGGTTGTGCATATAACATAGAGGGATCCATATTCCCCTGCAACGCAACTTTATCCCCGACACGTTTTTTGGCATCACCAATGTCTATGGTCCAGTCCAACCCAATACCATCACAACCTGTGGCCGCTATCGACTCCAACCACATTCCTCCGTTTTTAGTGAATAAAGTCACAGGGACCCGGCGTCCGTCGTTTTCCCGGGTCAAACCATCGACAATTTTGTGCATATATTGCAACGAAAAATCTCGGTAATCCCGTGGTGACAATACGCCTCCCCAAGTATCAAATACCATAACCGATTGGGCACCTGCGGCAATTTGTGCATTCAAGTATAAAATGACCGAATCAGCCAATTTGTCCAATAATAAATGCAGTGCCTGGGGCTCACTGAAAGCCATTTTTTTAATTTTAGTAAAGGCTTTGCTTGAACCGCCTTCCACCATATAGGTTGCCAGCGTCCAGGGGCTACCAGAAAAACCTATTAAAGGAACCTGGCCATGCAGGTTTTTGCGCACCGTGCGGACAGCATTCATCACATACTGTAGTTCCTGCTCCGGATCGGGGTTGGGCAACTTTTGAATATCGGCCATACAAGTAAGGGGTTTAGCAAATTTAGGCCCTTCACCTGGTTCAAAATACAACTCCAAACCCATCGCATCTGGAATAGTCAGAATATCTGAAAAGATAATGGCTGCATCCAGTTCAAAACGACGCAGTGGCTGTAAAGTCACTTCGCAGGCCAGCTCAGCATTTTTACACAAAGACATGAAATCTCCAGCCTCGGCGCGCGTTGCCTTGTATTCCGGTAGGTAGCGCCCTGCCTGTCTCATCATCCACACGGGCGTAACATCAACGGGTTGACACATTAGCGCCCGCAGATATCGGTCATTCTTTAGTTCTTGCATTTTTTTCCCCTGTTCATCGAATATCCCAATTAGCCCTAGGCCAAAAAGTCGTTATTGTATCTTTTTTGCTGTTACAAGGAATGAGAAATCCGCCCAAATATTGTAAAACTTTGCAGTATTCACCTAATCTTCATTACAACAATATTGCGCAAGCAAAATGAATAATAGAAATCCCAAAAAATGAGGCCTGGAGGCTAAAATAATCAAAGCCCATTAGATGTGGTGTTTTTTATTTGTGGGATTAATTTTCACCCCTTGCTCTATCTCCATCACGGTATGTTGAATAAGTTTACCGGCAATAGAAAATTTAGGAGGGGTTTGGGGTAACTCATCATGTTTGAACCAATACGCTTCAAGTATTTCATGACCGTCCACTGCAATTTCTCCGCCGGCAAAGTCCGCCAAAAAACCAACCATCAAGGAGTGGGGAAACGGCCAGGGTTGACTGGAAAAATAGCGCAGATTTTTAACCTCTATCCCGACTTCTTCCATAACTTCTCTGTGTACCGCTTGCTCCAAGGTTTCCCCGCTTTCCACAAAGCCAGCTAAGGTAGAAAACATGTTGCGCTTTTGTTGTGGTTTGCCCTGGGCAAGCAATATTGTATTTTCATGGGAAATAGCCACTATAATACAGGGCGAAATTCTTGGGTAGCAGCGGTGATGGCATCGGCAGCATTGCACTGCCATTTCCCAATCTATGCTCTGCATAGTCGAGCCACATTGACCGCAAAAACGATGGGTACGTAAAAACAAAGCTATTTGCCAGGCTCTTGCGGCCATTTCGAATAAGCCAGCTTCACATTGCATTAGCACAGTTCGCAGACTCACTGCTTGCAGAGTCGCTTCCTCTACCCACTCATTACCCATATCGATCAAGTAGCACGGCTTGTCATCATAATGGCCAATTTGCACAACCTGCTCACGATAGGCATGGGCAAATGGTAAACTAGTCCAACGTCCTATTATGGGTGTGGGTTGAACAACATTTGCTAACACTTTTTCTGCCACAAATATAAGCCAAACAGCTTCTTGCTCAGGTTTGATTTCAACGTTCTGCTTTATCATAATGTTTAAAACAACACCTTATTAATCTATTGCTGCCTGACTTTTAGCACGAAAATGGCTGGGGACAGGGTTTTCTTTTGGGTCAAGGCCCCCTATCACAGAGACCGTCATCGCTACATAGTCAGGTTATCATTCAAATAACCGGGATAAAAATAGCGTGAAAATGCCTAGTGTATATTCTATCCATTAGCCTGACTGATTAGATATCCCCCAATAGGGCTTTGCACTAAAGATGAATTTAATGAGATATATCAATACACTATTAATATAAAGCCCGGTCAGGGAGTGCTATACTCAAAGCGAACTTAAGATAGTGTTATTGCGCTAACCGGGGTTAAATGTCACGCTTAAAACAGATTATATTCGAAGGTAAGTCACACACAAAATGAGTATTTCGCAACAAGTAGAAAAAGCACGCACTTATTGCGAAAGCAAAGGTGCACGGTTTACGCACCTGCGGGAAAAAGTGTATGCTTTGCTATTAGCTAAGGCAGGCGCAGTGGGGGCCTATGATTTACTGGATACCCTCAAAGAAACAGAGACCAACGCCAAACCCGCTACGGTCTATCGCACTCTGGATTTTTTACTTGAATTTGGCTTGATCCACCGTCTGGAGTCCACCAATGCATTTGTCGCCTGCCACCATTTTGGTTGCAGTCATCCGGTGCAATTTCTTATTTGCGACAAATGTGGCCTGGTCAAAGAAATTCAGTCTCAAGGATTACAGGAAACGTTAGACAAACACGCTGAATCCTATGGTTTTCGAGTATCGAAACAAACCATCGAAGCTCACGGCACCTGCTCCGTATGCCAATAATACAAAATGGATTTTAATCAGTTGCACCCTGAGATACAACAGGAAGTCTTTCGCCAATGAACGCTGCATTTATCAATCCCTTTATCGCAGCTCTGCACAATGTATTAAGCATGATGGCACAAATAGAACTGACCCCTGGGAAACCCCAGAAGAAAACCAATACAATAGCCAAAGGGGATGTATCCGGCTTAATCGATATGGTGGGCGGTGAAATATGTGGTTCCCTATCTATCACCTTTGAGAGCGAACTGGCCAAGCATATAATACATAACATGCTTGGCGAAACACATGACGCTATAGATGACGATGTAAGCGACATGGTAGGTGAAATTACCAACATGATTTGTGGGGGAGCAAAAAAAGACCTGAGCAAACTTGGTTACAATTTTAACATGGCTACCCCGATTGTTTTTTCAGGTAAAAATCATACACTGAGTCATTCTTCTAGTGGCCACAAAATGATCATGCCCTTTGACAGTCCATATGGAAAAGCCTTCTTAGAAATGTGTTTTGACACATAAAACTTGGGTGAGCATTAATTTTACCTAAATATTACGGCTAAAGGTCGTCTGTTTTTTATAATTAGCGAGGAAATAGTTACGTAATTAGCTATTATAGAAGACATTAATACGGACAGGTGACATCTGTCTATAACGCATACAAGCGACAACTTAACGATTAATGAAAATACGGCATATTATCTGCTTGATTTTGAAGGTTCGATGGATATGCCTGCACATTTAAAAATAAGTCTCTCAGACAATAATTTAACGACCCCTATATGAAACTGGTTGTTGGCGCTAGATGCCTGGCAGTGGATGTATTTACGCAAGCATAAAAATAATGCTCTCGGTCGTTATCTAATTGTAACAGTTACCGGACAATAAAATATTTACACACTATAACTACATTGGATATCAAAGCTGTACACCAAACGTTGATATCAATTAACCAACACAACATTAAGGACTATATTATGAAAAAGACCATGACAGCCATGGGTATCCTACTTGCTTTTACCGGCAGTGCTTTTGCTCAAGCAGCACCTGAAGGCGATAAGTGGGTAGCAGGATTCGCTGAATATTATAAGACGGATAATGGTAAATCTGGCTTTCCAACTTATTATGATGATGGTGTTGGTGTGGGTGCCGAAGTTGGTTTTCGTATCGAGCCCCAGTGGGCGGCGAGATTAGAATGGTCAAATCTTAATATTGATGCACTCCCGGGTGAGTCAGATGAATCTGGCTTTCGCATTGGCATTGATGCCATGTACTTTTTACCTGATGATTTGCTGTATATCTTTGGTGGTCTAAAACACCTGGATCTGGGTGACAGTCAACGTCTGGCAAACATTGGTTTAGGTAAACATTGGGCCATTAATGATAAATGGCGGGTCATCACTGAAGTTGCGGCTACCCATGATTTTGGTGAAGCCTACAACGATGTGAGTGCTAAGTTAGGTTTGGCTTACAGCTTTGGTGCAACCTCAACTTCTAGCCCGGCTACCCGTGATTCAGATAACGACGGCGTCAGCAATAGCATAGATCAGTGCCCTGGTACTGCCCCAGGCGTTACCGTTGATGCTATGGGTTGTGCTATTGCAGCATCAATCACAACACCACTAGACTCAGACAATGATGGCGTGTCAGACGATCGCGACAACTGTGCCAATACTCCCTCATCTGACAAGGTAGATGCAACAGGCTGTAGCTTGTTTACCGAAGTAGAAGTCGTTGAGACCTTAGAAGTACTCTTTAGCAATAACAGTGCAAAAGTTGACGATTATGACAGTCAAAAATTCATAGACTTTGCTGCATTCATGAAACGTTTTCCAACAACTGATACTGTGATTGAAGGTTACTCATCAGCACCGGGTGAAGCAGACTACAACATGTGGCTGTCTGAAGAGCGTGCTAAAGCGGTACGTACCTTGTTAATCGAACAATACACTATAAATCCTAACCGCATCACAGCTGTTGGATTTGGTGAAACTAAATTATTGGATGCGCCAACGGCCAAAGAAGCCAACAAAATCAATCGCCGCATCGTAGCAAAAGTAGCGGCTTCCAAACGTGAAAAAGTAACTAAGTAATCCTTACTTACCCAGCATAATTAAAAAAGGGAGATGCTATGCATCTCCCTTTTTTTATCTCACACACAAACTAATAGTCATCGCTTATTTCAGGCCCTACGTAATTATCAAAACGTGAAAATTGCCCCTGGAATGTCAAACGTGTGGTACCTATGGGGCCATTACGCTGTTTACCAATAATAATTTCCGCTATGCCTTTCTCCGTGCTGGCTTCGTTATATACTTCGTCTCTATAAATAAACATGATCAAATCCGCATCTTGCTCGATAGAGCCAGATTCACGTAGGTCAGAGTTAATGGGCCGTTTGTCGGAACGTTGCTCCAATCCTCGATTTAGCTGAGACAAGGCCACTACAGGTACTTCCAGCTCTTTTGCTAATGATTTCAACGAGCGGGAAATTTCAGCGATTTCCAGATTCCGGTTATCACTCAAGCCAGGTACCTGCATTAACTGCAAGTAATCAATCATGATCAAACTAATACCGCCCTTCTCCCTCGCAAGCTTACGGGCCCGTGAGCGCACTTCCATAGGCGTCAAACCGGAAGAGTCATCAACATACAGGTTATCTTTATCTTTGAGCATCGCCATAGTGTTAGACATACGCGCCCAATCTTCATCATCAAGTTGCGCAGTCCGAATTTTAGTTTGATCTACCCTGCTAAGCGAAGCGAGCATCCGCATCATGATCTGTTCCGAGGGCATTTCTAAACTAAACACTAATACGGGCTTTTCTTCTAACAACATAGCGTTCTCACACAAATTCATCGCAAAGGTTGTTTTACCCATCGATGGACGCGCTGCCACTATGATCAAATCAGATTGTTGCAGACCACTGGTTTTTTTATCAAGATCCGTATAACCGGTAGAAACCCCTGTGACTTCTTTATTACTTTTTACTAAGGCTTCCAGGCGGTCGATGGTCTTGCTCAGTACCATCTCTACACTACGTGGACCTTCGTTTTTACCCGTGCGTTTTTCGGCTATTTCAAAAACCCGACTTTCTGCCATATCGAGAATTTCGCCGCTATTCCTGCCTTCGGGGTTATAACCCACATCGGCTATCTCATGTGCGACGCCAATCAGTTCTCGCGTAACAGCTCGTTCTTTAATGATATGTGCATAAGCCGTTACGTTAGCTGCGCTAGGGGTGTTTTTTGCCAATTCGCCCAGATATGCGAAGCCACCGGCTGCTTCTAGCTCATCGAGATTCTCCAGGTTTTCCGACACAGTGATCAGATCAACCGGCTGGTTGTTTTTTAACAGCCGCAGGATGGCGCGATAGATCGTTTGATGAGAGCGATTATAGAAATCATCTTCGACTACCACTTCCGCTACCTTGTCCCAAGAATCCGGTGAGATCAGCATACTGCCAAGCACAGACTGCTCCGCCTCAATCGAATGGGGTGGGATCTTTAATTTTTCGACTTTACGGTCAGAATTTTTTTGCGGGACGATTTTCACAGATAGAGCACATTTATCCTCAAATACAGATTACTATTATGGGGCAAAAGTAGTTAATTAGTAAAGGTCTCTGTTAGGTAAAGCCGCTGTTATTCACCGTCAGAATAGGCTGTAACCGCCGCTATAAATTGACTACCATAACGTTCCAATTTAGTCTGGCCTACGCCATTGACCTGTAAAAACTCCTTTGCAGATTGGGGCAGTTTGTTGGCCATTTCAGCCAAGGTAGCATCACTGAATACCACAAAGGGTGGAACATCTTCTTGCTGGGCGATGTTCTTACGCAGATGTTTGAGTTTGGCAAACAATACCCTGTCGTAAGTCAACTCCTGGCGTTTGGATTTTTTACCTGAGTCAATACTCAGGCGCGGTATCGCCAACGTTAAGCTCTGGCCGCCACTTAACAGAGGCCTGGCTGCCTCGGTCAGCTTTAATACTGCGTTTTGGGTAATATCGATGCGCAACAGACCCTGATGAATAAGCTGATTGATAATATTGTGCCAATAAGCATCCGATTGTTCTTTGCCTATACCAAAGGTGCTCAGGGCATCCTGGCTTTGCTCGATAATGCGTTTTAATTTCTTGCCCCTTAACACATCTATAACGTATTGACTGGCTGCGGTTTGTTGCAAACGATAGATACAGGACAATACTTTTTGTCCATCTATGGTGCCATCAAAGCGTTTAGGCGGATCCAGACAAATATCGCAGTTGCCACAGTGCTCGGCTGAATATTCAGAAAAATAGTTAAGCAACACCTGGCGCCGGCAGGTCTGGGCTTCGGCAAACGCTTCCATAGCGGCAAATTTTTGCAATTCGATATCCAGCCGCGCTGGGTTGTCACCCATGCCTATCCATTGGCGGATCCTGACCGCATCTTTTTCATCAAACAATAACAACGCCTCAGCGGGCATACCGTCGCGACCGGCTCGGCCGGTTTCCTGATAATACCCCTCAATACTGCGAGGTAGATCAAAATGCACCACAAAACGTACGTTGGACTTATTAATACCCATTCCAAATGCCACTGTCGCTACTATGACATCGATATTATCCTGAATAAAATCACGTTGAATTTTATCCCTTATGGGCCCTTCCAGGCCGGCATGGTAACCGGCGCAGCTCACACCTTGTCTTGCCAGAGTCAGGCTCAGTTCATCTACTTTTTTGCGACTGTTACAATAGATGATACCGCTGCCCTCTTGCTGGCGTACGTATTGGATCACCTGGTCTGTGGCTTTATATTTAATTAGCTGGTTATAACGGATATTGGGTCTATCGAAACTGCCTTTAAAAATAAAAGGATCCTGCAAGTCAAGCTGTTGCAAAATATCACTGCGGGTGGTCAAATCTGCAGTCGCTGTCAATCCCACCATTGGCACATGGCTAAAATGCTGTTTGAGCTGGCCAAGCTGTCGATATTCTTTGCGAAAATCATGCCCCCAATGGGACACACAATGGGCCTCATCCACAGCAAACAAGCTGATGGGTAACGTTTGTAAGCGCTGAATAAAGTCGAATTGCAACAAACGCTCTGGGGCCACATAAATCAGTTTATATTTTCCGTCTTGCATACCACGATATACGTTGTGTATTTCCTGTGGACTGAGGTTCGAATTGATATAAGCAGCACTGACGCCAGAGGCCACCAGCGCATCAACCTGATCTTTCATCAATGCGATAAGCGGAGAGACTACTATAGCCAAACCTTCCTGGACCAAAGCCGGAATTTGATAACACAGAGATTTCCCTCCGCCAGTGGGAAGCAAAATCAGGCAGTCCCTGCCATTGAGAATGTGGCTGATGGCTTCTTCCTGTCCGTCGCGAAAGGCAGTGTAACCAAAGGTCGTTTCTAACACCTGATAGGCTTGCTGGATGGGATCGACTTTAACAGTGGCATATGTGGCAAGAGGGTTAAGATCGGACAAAAAATTGCAGCTCCGGGCAGTTAGCAGTGGTCCATAGTTTACGTGTTTTTACGTGTGTATTCACTTGCCAAGGCCGAATAAATTCGCCACATTAGACTGACAAGAATAAAAAAGTACTTTTATGGCTAACCGGGCTCACAACAACTCACCCAACATGCGACCCCACTTTTCAGCCAATACATACCCTTTAATCAATTGCTCGGTCTGCAGATCCACCAACCAAGTAAAGACAAGGCGGTGATCCGCTGCCCTGGGACGATAAACTTATGGGCAATCCCATCCATAAAATTCTGCACGGAGGGGTAATCGCGGCTATTTTATATACAGTAGGTGGCCTGATGGCGGTTATTTATGCCGTTAAAGATATAGCAAATCTGAGTATTGAGGACTTTCAACGAAAGCTGCCAAATGTGAGTACCATCGATATGCCGGTGGATTATTTACGCCCAGGTAAGGGCAAAGCATTTATCGCCATCGCAAAGATAAAAAGACGCGGTGTGCCGCGCACGACCATTATGGATGCTGAGCTGGACCCAAGCCACAGGGATGGTCCAGCCGTTAATGTTAGCTCCACAGCAGCGCCCCGCTGAACGACGAACCCTCGGATGGCTCGACTGGAACGCAGCGACCACAATGGCTAAACAGCAAACATGTTCGAAATGACGTAACAAGAAATAGCCGTTATGTAAGTGATTTTTTAATGAAAAAAATCAGGGAGGAAAATACCTAAGCCTCTGGTAGGAAAATGTGAATTTTTTACTTCATGCTTCTCTTAGGAGTTTTGCTTGATCTTAATCAATATACTGCCCCGCAAAACAGCTTAAATAATAGCCTCCCATTGTGGTCATTCATACATAAGCCATTTGTGTTTATGTATATATATGTGTAATCAAGTCAATCTTAGCGACTTATAAAAGGACGAGTATCATGTCAAATGTTTCTATATCAAAACATTCAAACAACGGCAAAAACAAAGGTATTGCTCCATTAGCCGTGAACTTACCTTATATCGACGACTTTTTCGATAAGTTTGCTGGCAGCTGGCCATTTATGCGCCCTGGCTCTCCAACCTTGGAATCTACCGATATGGGCCTTGCCCCTAAAGTCGACATTGTTGAAGATGACCAATCCTACACTTTATCTGCTGAGCTTCCCGGGCTGGACCTGGATAATATTAATCTGGACTTGTCTGATGGTATTTTAACCTTAAGCGGTGAGAAAAAGACCAAAAAAGAAGAAGACAAGAATGGTAATTACCACCTGGCCGAACGCAGCTATGGATATTTTAAGCGTAGCTTTTCACTGCCCCCCAGTGTAGAAGAGGATAAAATCAGCGCAGACTTCAAAAAAGGTGTCTTGCATGTTTCCATGCCCAAGTCGGAAAAGGCGCAACAGAACCAGCGTAAAATACAGATTAAAGAATAGGTGTTGCGGTATATTAAGCATCACGTCTTGCTAGATGTATACCCGTCTCCCTTGAAGCTGCAGCATTATTAGCTGCTACACTCACCCTAATCACTTAGTAAAGCTAATCTCATGGGGCTGAGCTCTTTTGCCGCCTAACTGCAACGTCAATGGCTTTGGGTATATAATCAATTGGCAATAGAGCTGGCGAAGGTCGCTCACCGGACATTTGTCACACCCTTAGGGGGGTACAAAACGTATCGATTGGAAAATGAGCATTGACTTATCCCGCCCACTTGTAGCGTTAACGAGCCAGCATGATCCACGACGGTTTGTTGACTCATCTGCAATGACAGCAGATAAGTCCACACAGCAGCTGAGCAATCAGAACTCAGCTTAGATGCCTAAGATATAGGAGGCTTGCTTGCTGATGCAATCAAACTGCCACAGATTAGTGATAAAAATCCTTTGGATTACAGCATAACTCTGCCAGGGTTATTAGATGATATCGAATACACTTTACATGCTTTTTTGAAACACAATAGTTTAGCGTATGACGCAGAACATCGTCTGGCATTTCGTGAATTGGCGCTCGCCATTGGTTTACAGGCCATCAGCGATGCAACAGCATATTAAGCAAAACCCTGCACCTTTTACTCACAAGAGTGAATTGCGTGGCTTATTAATAATAACTAGCTGTATTTGAGCCAATCCATCACCGTATTGAAAGCTTCTGGTTGACCCTCCAGCACCAGAAGTCTAATAGCTGACTTGGTCACAGCGATATTAATAACGTAATGCTGGCCACTAGTTTACTGCCCGATGGTTATTTATCATTATCCCAAGCTGGGCAGCCGACCTAAGGCCATCAGTTACAAGATTATATGGGTGGAGTGAATAAGAGAAGATCAACATAAAAAAAGAGCCTTACCCTGAGGCCCAACTGCGAACCGACTTCATCGCCAATGTCAGGATTTAAAACGGGTCACTATAGATACAGTATATCCTTGCGAGTCTTGGCCAATATTGCCAACACTTTATTTTGCTGTGGATGAGGGATATCCGCTTTAGTCATAGCATTGATAAACAAATCCACACCGCGGTTAAAATCAGCCTCTGAAATATTCATGCCCCCGTGTACCTGCTCCATCGTATCCCCGCTATACTCGCAAGGTCCACCAGTCAACTGGCACAGATGTTCAACCAGTTTCTCATGGAATCGCTCAACATCTGAATCCTTAAAGTATGCAAATATGGCCACATCAAATTCAATCTCACGAATAAAATTGTCGACCACTTGCTCGACTTTTACCTGGCCCCCTAACTGGCGATACAGACTATCATTGGAAGTGTTACTGCAGGCAACTAAGCTCATAAAAATAAGCGCCAAAAGAGTGAGTAATTGAGGTTTCATCTTATCACCAAAGTTGTCCACTGAGTGAAAGGTACAGGCCATCCTGGCCATCAGCACCGGCAATTTTACCTAAATTTGCCCAGGCCAGGGTGACACTGAACGCTTTGTTTGGCATATAGCTGACGAATATGTCTCGCCAGTCATCTTCGCCAAGCCCCAAATTATCAGGTTTTTGGCGATATTCTATGCCTATCGCTACATAACGAGACAACAAAATGCCTGCGGACACTTCCAGCATAACCTGGTAAGAGTTGTTTTCCAGGCCTCCATAACCCAACAATCCCATTTCGTTGGCTTTAGTCGCGCGAGCCGTTACATTCCAAAGTGCATTGTAGCCCCCCACGGCTCCCAAGTGTACTTTGGTTGCCGCCAGATAAAAGTCTGTGCCGCTGGCGGTTTTAACCGCTCCCACAGCGCTAGCAATGGCTTGGTCAGTAAGTTGTTTGTGTTGTAATCCGAAGCTAATTTGTGGCCAATGGGAATAGACCACATCGCCATAAAGTCGATACTTGGCGCCATAAATATTTTGTTTGATCGATACACCTGCGTCTTTTAAATCAAAGCGCTGCTGAGCAACACTTAACTCTAGGCGATCATAAAAGGAAGCGCTGATCCCCAACACATTGAGTCGATAGTCATCCACATCCACGTTGGTGACCACTGCGCTCACTGACATTTGGTCGCGACTGTCATAGCCTGATAACGTTGCCCAAGGCACGAGTCCACCTCCACCACTTCCTTCAAGCTGGACTAGACCTGCTGTGCCTATCAATTTACCGTCTTGGGCAAACGTTAACGGGGCGCTGCTCAATAGAGTCAAGACTAGCCAGTAGTAAAACCATCTTAGATTAGGCATTATATTTTCCACCAGTTGGTGTTTTGATGTTTCGCCTGCCACTCTAGGAGTTTGTCAAAAGGTAGGGGTCTGCTGATATAATAACCTTGGGCCAGGTTGCAACCCCAATCACGGAGTAGCATCAAGCTTGCGTGGTTTTCAATGCCTTCAGCGACAACATCCAGAGCAAAGCTATGGGCCAGGTCAATAACCGTTTTAACGATTTTTTGATCTCCCTGCTGTGAATCCAGTTGCATAACAAAACTTTTGTCCACCTTCAAAGTGGTAACCGGCAGATTTTTTAGATAAGACATCGAAGAATAACCTGTGCCAAAATCATCAATGGCCAAAGCAAAGCCCTGCTCTCGAAAAGCTTGTAATTGGGTAATAGCCTTGCGGGGTTCTCCCACAAGATCGCTTTCAGTCATTTCAAAAGATAAGGCAGAACAATCCAAGCGCTGGGCGGCCATAAGGGATGAAATATGGGGTAAAAGTGCTTTATCCAGTACGTCTTGAGCCGATAAATTAACCGCAATGCTAATATTCACCCCGCAGTTACGTAACTTGACTGCATCCGCAATCGCTTGCTTAATCACCCAATCGGTGATCTTGCCAATAAAGCCAGCTTGTTCTGCTATGGTGATAAAATCTTCTGGTGAGACAAAACCTAACAAAGCATTGTGCCATCGTAGCAGTGCCTCAACCTGTGTCACCTTACCGGTCTGCAAGTCTAGTTTCGGTTGATAATATAAACTAAGCTCGTCTGGTTGGTCCGTTAATGCCCTTTTCAGCTCGGCAATGATAGATAAACGCCGTAAGTAGAGCTGTTCAAACTCATGATCATAGTTGAGTACGGACTGGCCTCTTATTTTGGCTTCATCTAGCACTATATTCATGCGACGAAACAATTCTTCGGTATTTACCCCATCATCAGGACAACTCAGCACACCAATAGTGAGTTTAACACTAATAGTTACATCACCTGTCTCAACGGGTTGCTCTAACATCTCTTTAAACTGAATAAGTTGCTGTGAAGAAATAAGTTTATCAGGCACCCAAAGTAACTCTCCCCCACTCAGGCGAGCTGCCAAGCCATGCATTTCTCTGAGCCGTTGGGCTATAATTTGCAAACATAGATCACCATTTTGATAACCAAATACGTCATTGATCCCCCGGAAACCGAAAATGTTGATGCCTATGGCTAAAAAGGGGCTATTTTTCGCAAATTTTTCATCCAGTAACACTTCAATGCTGTACCTGTTATATAGGCCTGTGAGTATGTCGTGCTGAGCTTGGTAAAGGATCTTTTGTTCACGTTGGCGGATATTGATCTGCATGGATTGCAAAGATTCGGCGAGATTGGCCACTTCTTTTGAGCTAGATTTGGTACTTATTTTTTTATCGTAGTCTCCTTTTGATATGTTCTGGGCAATGGCTGCTAACGCAACCAGAGGCTTGGCTACTTTACGAGAAAAAAGCGCGGCCAACAACAGGGCCAACACCATGGCCAGCAGAGAAATGAGGGTGATCCGTACTTGTAATGCACTGAATTCAACAAACAATTTTTGCACTTCATAAGACAGGGTGATCCAAATTTTGAAGTTCGCCTCATCAGTCAACAAGAATTGCCGCGAGACATAGGGAACATCATTTAATAATGTTAAGGACAACCAGGGCAATTGAAGATCTTGTTGTAATAAGGCTTTTTCAACGTCATTATCAGCCAATGTACTGATTTTAAAAGTATCCTCATCATGTGCCTGCGCACGAATAGTGGTTTCCAGCTGGGTAACACTTTTCAACTGATGAACCAGCTCGCTATTCATCTCAAATCCCACCAAGGCAATCGCAATAGGGGTTGGGGCATCTATGGTTAACAGGATAATTTGATAGAGTCGCTTATTGATTAACAACAGGGAAGAAATACCACCCGTTGTCACCACTTTTTCGCCAATATCAGGAAAGGGGAAGGGTTCACCAACCTTGAGCGCTGCAGGAACACTGCTAATAGTGGTACCATCGAGCGAGATAAGCGCCATTAAATCCGCTTCGATTCTCTTACCATGATTATACAGCGCACTGTCTATAGTGGCTTTATCCCCTGTGGCTACCGCCTGTTTAAAGCCAAAATCTGCGGTCAAGACACTAGCTGAGTTATACAACAAATTTTCTCGATTAGACAAAACCTGCTCAAATACTTTTTGCGCAACCTCCAGACTACTATTTAACTGATTTTCAGCATGTTTGGTGGTGGCGGTCCACACACTCAGTACTATAGTAATGGCGGTAAGCATCACAATGCCAACGACCAATCTAAAGATGCTTTGGTTTAACGATTGGCTGGCCAATTACTGCCCTCCTGAGCCAAATTTTCGCCCACCGAACTTGCGTTTAACCACCTTTTTCTTGTCTAGCAATAAGGAGAGGCTGACGATTTGTGTGTTTTGTGTATTCCCATCAAAAGTATATTTTATGCGGTCGGCATGACTGGTTGATAATCGCGGGTGCCAAATATGATATTCCTCACTAGATGAAGCCAGTGTCGCCTGCCCATCTTCATCCGTCACTGCGGTTATTTCATCTTCGGCAATATAAATGTAGCCAATCATCTGGTCGTGAATATTGCATCCCAACACTACCACCCCAGCTTTATCAAACTGCACGGGAGGCGAACCCTGTCCCTTGAATAGGCCGATTTCAAAGGGTTTAGGAGCAGAAAAACTGTATACGTGATGACGGATATCGTCGCTGTTAGGAAAACCCACAGACTGATTTTTTTGAATGACTAGCACCTGTGGTGAAAACTGCTTATTTATCTGATCCATTACCGCCATCGAATTGATTTTCCTGACAACACCAGTGGCACTAATGACGGCATTCATCACAGGATTGCCTAGTTGATCAAGGATCTTGAATGAAGTTTGAGCCAATACCTGTGGCATCGAAAATAACATCAATGCAGTAAAAAAAATGCCTAACCATAAAGGTTTCACTTGGTACCCGCTGGACGGATAAATATCATTTTTCATACTACTAGGGAGTCCAGTTGCGCTAATCTTAATTCGAGACTAAAGAAAACGATAAATTTTTATTCTAATTTTATCTTACACGAGTGATACTAAATTTTACAGTGTCTAAAGACACACGGAGGGAGCCTAGCGAGAACTTACCGTCCAGGCAACGGGATATTTTCAGTTATCAATATAATTGTACTTATTCGTACTTAGGGACTTTACTTGACAATATTTCTTGGTCTAGGATCTTCTCCCACAGCATTTACCCCAGCAGAGAGTCATGCCTTTGCTTAAAGATGGTTTACCACATAATGTTTAATTCAATTTGGTTTAACAGTATTATCGCTTGGGCTGGGCAATACGCAGCGAGTCTTATATGGACGTTTATCATGCTACTGGTGTATGTGGCCATTACCAAATTCACCCTGCCGAAGATAGAAAAGAAGATCGACCAGAGTAATCTCAAGTCCGAAGAAGTATTACATGCTTACCACATGATCCGTATTGTGGTCGGGATTCTGACTTTTGCGGTTATCCTCATCGCCTGGGGTATAGATTTTAGCGGCCTGCTGGTTATTTCCACGTCTATTATTACCCTTACCGGCGTAGCTTTTTTTGCCAGTTGGTCGCTTTTAAGTAATGTCACCGCCTACTTTCTCATTCTTTCCCAAACGTCCTTTCGCAGAGGCAATTTCATTCGCGTACTGGATGCAGATAATTATGTTGAAGGTTTTATTTCCGAAATAAATTTATTCAGCACCAAGCTGATCACTGACGACAGAGAGATAATTGTTTACCCTAATAACCTGATCCTCACCCGCCCCACCATTATTAACCCCAGAGCAAGATGGAAAACGGTTGGCAAGTTTACTGATCGCCCTGAACCCAAAATTCAGCGGCAACAAAAAACCAAAGGGTAAAATAGGCATCTGATATGCTAGTTATCGACTGTAGGACTTGGCTTTGCGTGATAAACTGCAGTCCTTAAATAGCACGCTCACTCTAAAGATAAATATTACTCCCGGAAAGTATGCTTTTGACACGTAATAGCGTTACTCTTTGGTATAAACAAACCTGCGCAGTCAGCCAAGATCCACCTTCAGCCAATATGAAGCATTCAATGACCATAGATATTCCACAAATTCTCGAAAATGCCAATACCCTGTTTGTCACAATGCTTGACCATAAAGTGTTGCTCACTCTGCTGGTCACCTTTTTAGCCCTGGCAAGCAAATATCTGTTGGTAAAAATCGTGCGTAAACGCGCCAGAAGTAAAGGCAAGGACAAACGCGATCTGGTCAATAATATGAAGAATTTTCTTAATTTTCTAGTCATAGTATTGTTGCTTAGCTTGTGGGCTGGCGAGCTACAGAAATTTGCCTTCTCTATCGCTGCCTTTGCCGTGGCTATCGTCCTAGCTACTCGGGAATTCATTCAATGTATCATCGGCTTTTTCTACCTGGCATCCAGCAGGCCATTTCGCATAGGTGATTGGGTGCAAGTGGGTAATGTAGTTGGTGAGGTATCAGAAACTGACTGGATAAAGAGCACCTTGTTGGAAGTGAATATTGAAACCTATGAGTACACAGGCAAGACCCTGTTTATTCCCAATAACGCCATGATCACCAGCACCATTAAAAACCTTAACTTTCTAAAACGTTACGCTACCCATCATTTTACGATCACCCGGGATCAGAGTGTCAATCCTTACCTCTTTGTCGACGAGCTAATGACAAATGCTCGAGAATATTGCGCTGACTTTTATGATGTTGCGGTTCGCTATAACCAAACTATTGAACGGCGTTTAGATGTAAAGATTGCCGGGCCAGATCCCCATATCAGCATTTCCACATCGGAATTAGGTGATTCGCAAATGAACATTGCCATATTTTGCCCCACTGAGCAGGCAATTGAGATAGAGCAAAAATTATTTAAAGATTTCATGACCTTGTGGTTTGCTGCCAAAGAGCCGCAAAAACAGTCTGAGGACCCTATAGTTGTCGCTACAGGCAGCGACAGACCCGTTGCTGCATTATAGCCATGTTTATAAACAGAGCTGGTTTGCCAACCGGCTCATCGCGGTAAAATTGTCTGCCGATAGCAAAATATCCACACCATATGTCACAATTCTTGCCTAAGCAGTATAATAGCCATTATAAAACCGTTGCGTTTGTCCGGTTCGTCATTTTTTAATACAAGGATCCAACTTGTTTTCTCTTCGTGATTTTCCGTTAGTTTTGATTTTGCTGCTTTGCCCCCACACTGCGCTTGCTTTGACTGCTAGCATACAAGGTGTTGATGACAGCCAGTTGCAAGACAATATCAAGGCCCATATAGGCATTATTGGCTCTCCTGTAAGCTGTGAGATGTCCGACGATTATCAGCAAACCATAGAGGAAGCTGTCGCCCTTGGGGCCCAGGCTATTGGCTACTATAAAACTAACGTGCGTGAAATTAGACTCCCTAGAACTAAAGAGTGCAACGAGTTGAGTTTGACTATAGAACAAGGCCCGCGGATCACAATACAGGACAGAAATGTGCAATTAGACGGAGCGGGTGAGCAAGATAAAGTCCTGCTCAAACTCATTGAAGAATTTACCCTAAACGTCGGCTCCCCCCTGGAGCATAAAAAATATGAGACGCTGAAAAAAACATTACAGCGCAGTGCGCTAATACGCGGCTATTTCGACGCCAGATTTATCAAACAAGAAATTCAGGTCGATCTCAAAGCGTATACCGCCAGCATTGATTTACGCTTCACGACAGGTGCACGGTATAAATTCGGAGAATTGAGCATACCACAAGACGATAAAGCCCAGGATCTGATCAGAGAAATCATCCCCTTTAATCAAGGAGATGATTATCATGCTGACAAGCTTGCCCAATTTAATCAGAATCTGAAATTAACCGGTTATTTTCAGCAAGTGGTGGCCAGACCCCTCGTCAGTGATGCAAAAGACAACCGCGTGCCAATCGAAGTAATTACCACAAATAAACCCAAAGATACCATTAATATAGGTGGCGGCTTTTCAACCGATACTGGCCCAAGGGTGCGCCTAAAGTGGCAACGCCCCTGGGTTAATAGACGCGGACACAGCCTAAGTGCAGACGTGTTTGCCTCCGCCCCAGAGCAAAACTTAAGCATCAAATACAAAATCCCCCTGGAAGATCCTCTGGATAATTACCTCAGTTTCCAAGCCGGTGCTAAAGCTGAAAACGACAATGATACCGTCAGTGAGGCCTTTACTCTGGCGGTGCAACGCCATTGGGGAAGTGCGGACAACGATTGGAAACGTATTGCCTTTTTACGTTTTGAACAGGAACGTTTTCGCCAAGGTATAGAACCTCGCCAAACGACAACCCTGTTGCTCCCCGGCGCCACTCTGAGTCGGCGACGCGCTCGAGGAGGCCTTGACCTGACCTGGGGTGATACCCAGCAATTCACTTTAGAGACTGCTTCCAAGCAACTGGTCTCCGACATAGATTTAACCAGATTAACCGTGCAATCTAAATGGTTACGCAGCTTTGCTGAACACAGGATATTTATACGCGCTGAATTAGGGGCGATTGCCACCAGTGATTTTTCTCAGGTACCCTCCAGTTTGCGTTATTTCGCCGGTGGTGATCAAAGCGTGCGAGGCTTTGGTTATGAAACCCTGTCACCTATTGAAGGTGAGCAATTAACGGGTGGCCAGTACCTGAACGTCGCCAGTGTGGAATATTCCTATCCCGTGGCCCAAAATTGGCGCGGCGCACTGTTTACCGACATCGGTAATGCCAGTGACAGACCCTTTAAAAATTTGGCCACAAGCGTGGGTTTTGGGGCCAGTTGGTCATCCCCAGTAGGCCCCATCAGAATTTATTTTGCATTTGGCCATAGCGACGATGAAAACACCAAACGCCTACACTTTTCCATGGGACCGGTATTATGAGGTGGATAAAATATTTTTCCATATCACTGCTAGTCCTAGTTATCCTTATAGGTGCCGTAGCTTCTCCTTGGGGAACACGCGCCATTTTGTCGATAGCAGACAGCAGCCTGGATGAACTGAGTATCGATTACACCTCAGGTAGTTTGGTCACTGCTTTGGCATTAAAGCGAGTGCGCTGGCAATCACCTTACATCAGCCTGACGCTAAACAATATACTGGTGGATGTCGATTGGTCATGTGCGCTGACGATGCGTGTTTGCCTGTCTCACCTAAACACCAGCAAGGTAGTGGTTAAGGTACTTACCTCGCCCCAACCCAAGCCCGAGACTCCAGCGGCACCTTTAGCCCGGATTGTGCTGCCATTCCCGGTGGCAGTGAATTCATTAGAGATGCGCAACATCAGTGTTAGTGTGCCCCAGACTATGGAGCTAAGGGTACAGTCAATTACCAGCAGCGCCAGCATGTTTCGCACCTTAAACCTGGCTTACCTTGAGGTCAGTGGCGTGCATATTGCCCTGCCCCCAGCGCTTCCTGCTGCAAATGAGCCAGTCAATATTGCCTCGATAGCCAATTGGCGCTATCAACCCCCCGTATTTGCCCCACTGGTGTTTCCCCTGGTGATGAAAGCCGACAACCTCCATTTTAACACCTTGACCGTGACTGAGGATGATAAGGACATTATCCAAATAACGAGTGTGCAAGCCGCCATTGATATGACTCTTAAGATGCTAACCATCAGCAAGCTTAATGTTATACATCCCCAGGGGGATGTAAGTTTGACCGCCAATATAGATAGGAATTGGCAACATAAATTACAGGCTAGTGTCTATAGCAAGCAAAGCAGTCAATATAACGTAAATGGGAATATTCACGTCCATGGCTCCCCCCAAAATATCAACATCGATGTATTATCCACAGGCGCGGTCGATCTTAGCGCTAAGGTTAATGCCGATCTAAGCGCTGCGCAGTTACCGGTGACACTAAAGGTCAAATGGCAGGATGTTAACTGGCCGCTGCAAGAGCCTGAAATATCCTCAACCCAGGGAATGTTAGAACTAAAGGGTAACTTACAAGGATACCAGCTGGCTTTTCAGTCGAGCATGCAAGGTAAAGCTTTTCCAGAGGCGAAAATCGATCTGAGAGCCAGCGGTAACAATAGCTATGCGATTCTCGAATATATGCAAATCAAAACTCTGGATGGCGAATTCAATATAGACGGCGACGTTAAGTTCGATGAAAAGCTCCAGTGGCAGGGCGGGCTGCGTTTTAAAGAGATAAAACCGCAGGTTTTCTGGCCACAATTGAGCGCCCAAGTAGCTGGTAATATTATCCACAATGGCCAATTTGATGGCCAAACGTGGCGCGCAAACATCAGTCAATTGACTGCTACGGGAACCTGGCAAGACTATGCACTGGCGGCTAAAGGCAGTGCCGAGTATGATCCAAAGCAAGGCTTGAAAATTCCACAGCTAACGCTTTCTACCGGGCAAAACAGTCTGCAGATAGCGGCCTCAATACAACAATTTGCCAACATTGACGCTCAACTCTCGTTACGCGCCAATGATCTTAGTCAGCTTTATCCTGCGCTTGCAGGACAAAGTGAAGTAAACGCAACCCTAAGCGGCACGTTAGCCGAGCCAAAGGTGGTGTTTAACGCACATGCCCAAAATTTATTTATTGAACAGCTGAGTATCGCCAATCTCGACACTCAGGGTGAAGTCTCGTGGGGCAGTGCAAAAAGCGTAGATTTTGCAATGACATTGGCCCATGCCCGTATTGCGGATCAAGATATTGAAAGCCTGGATTTAACACTCGAAGGCGATGCTGGGGATCACAACCTGACCCTGAGTATGCGCAGTAACAATCTCAATTTACTCAGCAAGTTAACGGGTAAATTAACACCTCAGCAGTGGTCGGGGCATTGGGATACAGCGGATTTCAGTTTCGATGGGGGGCAGTTTAGTCTGGACAACGCCAGCCCTAAAATATTGGCCAATTGGCAACAAGACACCTATAGTCTGTCACCGTTTTGTTGGTCAGATGACGCCGCTCAGTTGTGTATCAACAATGCACTCTATCAAGCCAAGACAGCCACATTTGACATATCTGCTAATGAATTACCTATTTTACCGCTCGTCACAGCCTATATACCTCATTTAGCCACCGTACAAACCGATGCCGCCCTTACCCTTGGGATCGCTGGTAGCTGGACAGGAAAAGGCTTACCTAAGGCAAAGGCCCATGCTGAGCTGACGCCCTCAATTTGGTCCGTTGAAGGCCAGAAGCACCCTCTGCATTTACAAAGCTTGTATATGGATCTTCATATTGTTGACCAGCCAGGGGGCGACAAGCAAGACCTGGTAGCTAAATTACAGCTACTGAGCGAACAACTGGGCGTTATAAGTGCACAGCTGCACATACAAGCCAGTCCAGGGGAGCACCCGGTACAGGGCTTAATTAAACTGGATGATTTACAACTCAAAGCTTTGCAAAACTTTGTACCACAATTGACTGAATTGGAAGGTGAAATAAACGGCCAACTCAATCTGGCAGGTACCTTGATAGCCCCCACGGTCAAAGGTATGGTGAAATTACGAAAAGGCACATTTTCCGGGGCTATGCTACCGGCAAGAATTAACCATGTTGAGCAAACTTTCACCTTTGAAGGACACAACGCCAAGCTCAGTGGCCCTTTTCAACTGGGTAACGGTAAGGGCGAGATTAATGGCACCTTTAATTGGCAGGATCAGCTATCGGCAACACTGAAAGTGACGGGTAATGATATGGAGATCGACTATCAAAATCTCGTTCGTGCCAAACTATCCCCGAATATTAACATCGACTTCACTTCGGCTGGACTGACAGTAAATGGTGAACTATCATTGCCCTACGCCAGAGTTAGGGTACGTGAATTGCCACCGGAAGCGCTGTCACCCTCCAATGATGTGGTCTTGATCAATGACACCAAAACACAACAGCAAAGCACAACCCCCCTGTACCTCAAACTACAGGTTAACATCGATTCCAAACGTAATAACGACGTAAAGTTAGACGCCTTTGGACTCACATCCGATTTACAAGGATCGATGTTGCTTACCCAGTCAGGTGAGGTACTAAGCGCCAACGGTGAATTGAATATGGTTAATGGACGCTACAAAGCTTACGGTCAGGATCTGGTCATCCGTCAGGGGGAACTGCAATTTAGTGGCCCCATAAACGGCCCCTATTTGAATATTGAAGCCATTCGTGATCCGCTCAAAACCGCAGATAATGTGATTGCCGGTCTGCGTATTGAGGGTAACGCTGAACAGCCCAGGATAAGCGTTTTTTCTGACCCGGCAATGGAACAACCCGAAGCCTTGTCTTATTTGCTGCGCGGACTTCCCATTGCTGGCCAGAGTGAGACTTCCAATGACGCTATGTTGGCCAACGCCCTGATCGGCTTTGGTCTGGGGAAAAGTGAAAATCAGGTTAGTACCGTGGGTCGTAGTTTAGGAGTGAAAGATTTAGCCCTTAATACCAGTGGCCAGGGTGACGAAACCAAATTATCAGTATCCGGTTATATCGCTCCTGGCGTGCAGTTACGCTATGGTGTTGGCGTGTTTGATTCTGCATCGGAAGTGGCCTTGCGCTACCAACTAATGCCCAAACTCTATCTTGAAGCGGTCAGTGGTTTGGAAAATGCCTTAGATATATACTACCAGTTCAGTATCTATGAGGACGATAACAAGCCAGTTAACGAAGACAAAACAAAATAATGCTCTATCTTGTGACTGTATCCCATCCTTTTGCGTCTATACCCAGAGCCATTGGAGCGGCAGTTAAACGGCAAAAGAACTCAGCCCCATGAGCTTAGACATACTAAGTGCTTGCGGTTGGCAATAGGGGTAAGTGAGAGCAACCAACAACGCTGCAGCTTCAAGAGAAACGGGTATATTAAGGTCAGTTCAATAATGCTGACAAACCCATATATCGCACCTGCCATTATCATAATGGAGTACTTATTTTAGCGCACCGGCAAACTATATTAGGAGACAAATGTGGCAGAACTTTTACCTGAACTCATTCAAGAGATTGTCTCGGCGCCCGAAAGAGGAGAGCAAGACTCTATAGCCGCGTTAATCGCCGCCCAAGATACCGATGACCTGGCACTGTTGCTTGAATCGCTACCCATAGAACAACGTCTTAGCGTTTGGTCTACCATCGCCAAACGTAAACGCCTTGATGTGCTGGTGGCCATGCGTGGCGATCCTCGGGAAACCTTGATTGAGGCAACCGATCTACATGAATGGGAGGCTATTTTTCACGAGGTAGATGCTGAACAATTGCTGGAATTGGCAGATTCTTTACCCAGCGCCCTGATGAACAAAGCGTTAGAGGCCATGGACAAGCAACAGCGGCAGTATTTTACTGACGCTAGCCAGTATACAGAGCAGCAAATTGGTCACTGGTTAAGTCAAGATCCCTTGGTACTACCATTGAATGCCAAGGTACGGGACGCATTGCGCTTGATTCGCAGAGATGTGCCTACGCATATAGATACAGTTTTTTTAGTCAACCGCGCAGGGCAATTCTCCGAAGCGGTCAAATTGACCAAGGTAATGGGTTTGCCTGAGCATGTACCCCTGGTAGATCTATCCGAAGAAGAAATCGATACTATTAACGCCAGTGACGATTTCATTCAGGCTTCTGTCATGCTTCAGCGATCCGGATTCGCATCTTTACCGGTAGTGGATGAAAACAACAAGTTACTCGGGCGCTTGGATATTACCACAGCCAGCGAATTACTTAACGAGTATTACGAACGCCAAATGATGGCAACAGCGGGTATGGATGAAGACGAAGATTTATTTTCATCGGTCAAAAAGAGTGCGCAAAATCGGGCGGTGTGGTTAGGTATAAATTTACTCACTGCATTTTTAGCCTCAGCCTTTATCGGGTTGTTTGCAGCGACCTTGCAACAAGTGGTGGCCCTGGCTGTATTGATGCCTGTAGTGGCGAGCATGGGCGGTATTGCCGGCAGCCAAACCCTGACGTTGATGATACGGGGCTTAGCACTGGGTCAGGTAACTGTCTCCAACTTCAGAGCCTTACTAAAAAAGGAACTGTATGTCGGAGGCTTAAACGGTGTCACCTGGGCCCTGGTGATTGGTATTATCTCCTACTTCTGGTTTGCTGACCCTATGCTTGGTTTGGTGATTTGCCTGGCCATTTTTTTCAATATTATGGCCGCAGCTGCGGCCGGAGTTGTGGTGCCGGTAATACTCAATAAATTCAATATTGACCCTGCGCTATCCGGCTCAGTGATATTAACCACAGTGACGGATATAGTCGGCTTTGTGGCATTTTTAGGATTAGGCACAATGTTGTTAGTTTAAGCGTTATACCGCTGCTTCTTGATATGTGATCAACTCATAAGGCACTGACAAGTTTCATAGCAAAGCGTAACGTCGAAGGAATGCTGGTTGCCTTCCTAGGCGTTACGCTTTGCAGCTAGGAAGCTTGCCAGACCTTCCCGAAGGCTGATGCTAAATTTGCTTACGCTTTATCAATAGACCGAGAAAATTAACTCATCCCCATAAACTTAGACTAACTGAGTGCTTGGAGTTGGCAATAGAGAGAGCAGCCAATAACGCTGTCGCTTCAAGGACAACTGAATAGCCTACGATATGCTCTACTATTAAGCACAATGGGATGGGTTATGCCTCGGCAGTGAAGAACTCGCGATGGTATTACGTTTTACCGAAAAGCAGGATGCCTTTATCCAGACAACCACAAGGCAAAAAAATTCGTAATCCCATAGTGACAGAACACTCGCTGGCATTGCGTTTTAACGCTATGGATAAGAGAATAACTGGCTAATTGGCACCAACGGCAAGGCGCTGGTGCATTATCAAAAGACACACGCCATTATTGCTCTCTGGCAATCGCCCGGTAACCAATATCCTGGCGATAAAACATTCCGTCCCAGCTTACCTGTTTGGCCAGCTCATAAGCCCGCTGCTGAGCAATAGTGACCGTTTCCCCTAAGGCAGTGGCACATAACACTCGTCCGCCACTGGTCGTTATCTGACCCGCAACATTTGCCGTTCCGCCATGGAAAATTTTACCATCTGCATATTCTTGTGTGGGTAACCCGGAAATAACATCCCCCTTACGGTAATCCTGGGGATAACCACCTGCGGCCAACACCACACCCACTGCAGCTTTGGAATCAAACTCAACCGTGGCCTGATCCAACTTACCATCCAGGGCCAATCCTACTAACGCCACCAAGTCAGATTGCAGACGCAACATAATAGGTTGAGTTTCAGGATCCCCGAAACGACAGTTATATTCGATAACTTTAGGTATACCCTCGGCAGAGATCATCAAGCCCGCGTATAGGAAACCCACATAATCGTTGCCTTCACTGGCCATGCCTTCCACTGTGGGGTAAATGACCTGCTGCATAATTTTCTGGTGAATTTCGTCGGTGACCACGGGGGCGGGAGAGTAAGCCCCCATGCCACCAGTATTGGGACCAGTATCACCATCACCCACCCTTTTGTGATCCTGGCTAGTAGCAAAAGCCAATACGTTTTTACCGTCAACCATCACAATAAAACTTGCTTCTTCACCTTCCAGAAATTCTTCAATAACCACGCGGCTCCCAGCTGTGCCAAAAGCATTTCCAGCTAACATATCCCGCACGGCGTCTTCAGCATCAACCAAGGTCATAGCCACTATTACCCCTTTACCTGCTGCTAATCCATCAGCCTTGATAACAATGGGCGCACCTTTTTGGCGAATATAGGCCAATGCAGGTTCAATTTGTGTGAAGTTTGCATATTCCCCGGTAGGAATGTTGTGTCTGGCTAAAAAATCCTTGGTAAAGGCCTTTGATCCTTCCAGCTGGGCAGCGGCTTTACTGGGGCCAAAAATACGTAAGCCATAGGTCTCAAATGCATCAACCACCCCAAGAACCAAAGGTATCTCAGGACCGACTATGGTTAAGTCGATATTTTCTTGCCGCGCAAAATCAACCAGGCCGGAAACATCATCGGCATTAATGGCCACGTTTTCTAGTTTCGGCTCAAGGGCTGTGCCGGCGTTGCCCGGTGCCACAAAGACCTGACTCACACCCGCTGATTGGGCTGCTTTATAGCCTAGGGCATGTTCACGACCACCGCCGCCAATAATCAATACTTTCATTAGGTTCGCTTTTTTAAAGAGGTTAATAATAGGAGTTAAGATCAATTAGACCCGTATCCCTTGACGCTGTAGCGTTGTAGGCTGCTCTTACTCACCCCAATCACCTTGTACGTCTAAGCTCATGGGGCTGAGTTCCTTGGCCGCCTAACTGCAACGCCAATGGCTTTAGGTATAGAGTGTCGTCATTTTAACTGACGGCATCAGGCAAGCAGGTCTATTTAACAAATTTTAGGGTCATGCGATTGCTTTCACCTATCGCCAGGTACTTATCCAGCTCTTTGTCACCTAAACGCAGGCTTGGCGGCAAGGTCCATACGCCTTTGACATGCTCGGTGCTGTCCAATTTATTGTGATTCACATCGCTTTGTACCACCAGTTTAAAACCCGCTTTTTCCGCCATGGCGATCACATAGGATGGTTTCATATAACCTGAGGTTTTTTGCAGTTCATCGCTTTGTGACTCACGTAAACTATGCTCCACCACACCCAATATGCCACCTTCCTTCAAGGCCTGGTGAAATGCCACAAACGCACTTTGTACACCGGCATCACCGTTTTGCATATACCAGTTATGTATATTGCGAAAGGTCAGCACCCGATCCAAAGAGCCCGCAGGGGCAAAATCTGGTGCGTTAACCGGATCAAAAGTGGTCAACTTAACCTTTTCATAGCCTTCTCGCTGAGCTACTTTTTGCTCGAACCCCTGACGGGATTTTTTGTAGTAGTCCCGAGTGTTTTCATCTATATAAAAGTGCGCAGCATAGTAAGTGCCTTGTTCTTTTAACAGGGGAGCTAGAATGCTGCTGTACCAGCCGCCACCGGGAGATATTTCAGCTACAGCCATATCCGGTTGCACGTCAAAAAAACGTAGCGTTTGTTGAGGGTGACGGTATTCGTCGCGCAGACGCTCAGTAACAGACCGCCCTTCATGGGCGATAGCATCAATTAACATATCTGCCTGGGCCAAAGGGGAAGACAATAAGGTCAGTGAAAAGACTAGTTGGGTAGCTCGTTTGAACATGGTCGGGTCCTGTGATTAGTAACAAAAACGATAACTAGTGTAGCGTTTTTTTAAACAACACTGAATCCTTGTGCAACTAAATTCCGGCCTTGGGGGTAGATTAACGTCATTATCCAGCAGTTCTTGCTGATACCTTTGACTGTATTTACCCAGGTGGGCCGCTATCGGCCCCGCCCTGGGTTAGTCACTTAATGTTTAAAGTGACGCATACCGGTAAAGACCATGGCCAGACCATGTTCGTCGGCAGCTGCGATCACTTCATCGTCACGCATCGAACCACCAGGCTGAATGACTGCACTGATACCCGCGGCGGCGGCCGCATCAATTCCATCACGAAACGGAAAGAAAGCATCAGAGGCCATCACTGACCCTTTTACTTCCAGCCCTTCATCTTGTGCCTTGATGCCCGCAATTTTGGCAGAGTAAATACGGCTCATTTGCCCCGCACCCACGCCTATAGTCATGCTCTCCTTAGCATACACAATGGCGTTTGATTTAACGTACTTGGCTACTTTCCAGGTAAACATTAAATCGGTTAGCTGCTGTGCGGTAGGCTGGACTTTAGTTACAACCTTTAAGTCTTCCATTTCGACCATCCCGTAGTCCCGTTCCTGCACCAGTAAGCCGCCATTGACACGTTTAAAGTCATAACCTTCGGTTAATTGCCCCTGCCAATCACCACAGGCCAGCAAGCGCACATTTTTCTTGACTGCAACAATGGCGATAGCATCATCGCTAACAGTAGGGGCGATAATGACTTCCACAAACTGACGATCCACTATGGCTTGCGCCGTGGGGCCATCCAGTTCACGGTTAAAAGCAATGATGCCACCAAAGGCCGAGGTGGGATCCGTTTGATAAGCACGGTTGTAGGCATCAAGAATGCTGTCGCCCAGAGCCACGCCACAGGGGTTAGCATGCTTAACTATTACACAAGCCGGTTCTGCAAATTCTTTGACACATTCTAAGGCAGAATCAGTATCGGCTATATTGTTGAACGACAACGCTTTGCCTTGCAATTGCACCGCAGTGGCTACCGAAGCTTCCTGAATATTATTTTCAACATAAAAGGCAGCGTCTTGGTGGCTGTTTTCACCGTAACGCAGGTCCTGCTTTTTCGTCACTTGCAGATTAAATGTACGGGGAAATTCGCTGTGCACATGGCCGCAATCATTACCACATTCACTGTCATGATCATCTGACTCCAGCATCGCACCAAAATAGTTGGCGATCATGCCATCATATTCTGCGGTATGTTCAAAGGCAGCGATGGCTAAATCAAAACGTGTTTTGGCCGTTACCGAGCCGTTATTCGCTGCCATTTGCTCACTGACACGGACATAATCTTTGGCATTAACCACGATAGTGACATCGTTGTGGTTTTTTGCCGCGGCGCGCACCATAGTGGGCCCGCCTATATCGATATTTTCAATCGCATCTTCAAGACTGCAATCTTCTTTTGCCACAGTCGCAGCAAAGGGATAGAGGTTGACCACCACCAGATCGATGGGCTGAATATTATTCTGCGCCATTACGTCTTCGTCCTGGCCACGGCGCGCTAAAATGCCGCCATGAATTTTAGGGTGCAGGGTTTTTACGCGCCCATCCATGATCTCAGGATGTCCGGTGTAATCAGATGCTTCAATTACGCTCAGGCCATGCTCAGCCAATAGCTTCGCTGTGCCCCCAGTGGATAACAGCTCAACACCCTGGTTAGCAAGAAAAGTGGCAAATTCAACGATGCCGGCTTTATCTGAAACGCTCAAAAGCGCGCGGCGAATAGGTTTTGGAGTAGTCATAATGAGTTTATCTTCTACAAATGATTAACAAGGGATAATAAAAAATGAAGTATAGCGTACACCGCTTTACACGCCCGCTGAACCCCGTTAATAGAGGTTGCTTGGGTCAATAGAAAAAGAGCACCCTAAGGTGCTCTTTTTCTTGTGTACTTAGTTCATACCATACTGTTTTAGCTTCTTGCGCAACGTGCCGCGGTTGATGCCTAACATAATAGAAGCGCGGGTTTGGTTACCGCGGGTGAATGTCATAATTTCCTCCAACATTGGCGCTTCAACTTCAGCCATTACTAATTCATACAGGTTTTCGATATCTGTATTGTCCAATTGCTTAAGATACTTGTTAACTGCCTGCTTAACAGAATCGCGAAGGGGCTTTTGCGCCTGAGTTTGAGAAGGAGTCGTTACCGTGGTGGTAAAAGGAGAAGTTACATTTTGATCGAACATATACAATCGTGCTCTTTGGTTAGTCATCGTTAGGCTGCAGGTGAAGCAAGAAAACTCGCTGGTTCGCCTGCCATTTGGTCGAAATATATTTCTAATGTATCGAGCTGCTCTTGAGCATCATCAATAGCATTGAATTTGGCGCGGAAATGTCGTTGCCGATCATGATCCGCTAAATACCATCCCACGTGTTTGCGGGCAATCCGCGCCCCCATAAATTCACCATAAAATTGATGAACATTGCCGATATGCTGCAATAAAATATTGCGCACTTCAGCCAGCGAGGGCGGAGCTAGTATTTCGCCGGTTTGCAAATAATGCTGGATCTCACGAAATATCCAAGGCTTGCCTTGGGCACCGCGACCTATCATCAAGGCATCAGCTTGGGTGTATTCCAGTACATGCTTGGCACTGTGTACACACCGGATATCACCATTGGCGACGACCGGTATCGACACAGCCTGTTTAATAGCTCTAATTGTGTCGTACTCGGCATCACCTTTGTACATACAGGCACGAGTGCGACCGTGCACCGCTAAAGACTGGATGCCGTTTTGCTCAGCAATCCTGGCAATTTCCAATCCATTGCGATTATCCGTATTCCAACCTGTACGTATCTTCAAAGTAACAGGCACATCTACTGCATTGACCACCGCCTGAACAATCTGTTCAACCAGCTTGGGGTCTTGCAACAGTGCCGAACCTGCTAACTTCTTATTTACCTTCTTTGCCGGACACCCCATATTGATATCCACAATCTGCGCGCCATTACTTACGTTAAACCGAGCAGCCTGGGCCATCAATTGAGGGCATGCCCCTGCTATTTGCACCGCGCGAACACCTTCTTCGCCGACATGGTCCATACGTTGCCTGGATTTATTTGATCGCCAAAGGTCGGGGTTAGAGGTCAGCATTTCCGAAACAACCAATCCAGCCCCCATGCGTTTGCATAGTTGCCTAAAGGGTCTGTCCGTTACACCAGCCATCGGCGCCAGAATCAAATTATTATCAAACTTGTAAGGACCTATCTGCATATCAAAATCTGTGGATTGCGCAAAAACCGTCCGGTTAGCAAAAAAGGGCGGCAAGTTTACGGTTTTTTTGCAGACATGAAAAGGCTATAAATTGAACAATTTCGCACTTTATTTGCCTTTCTGGTATTGACAGACAAGGAACACTCCTTATTTGGACTGATTTACCCATACGGATGCCACTCCCGCTTTACCGAGTGTAAATGAGTTGTAGCTATATAGAATAAATTTTGTAACTAAAAGCTCTGGCAAAATAGGAGGATTAACGCTTTAGCTTCCCCAGGATAATATCTCTATACATCACCCAGTCTCCCAAAAAGCTGTAAAGAGGATATTGGAAAGTGGCAGGTTTATTGTGTTCAAAAAAGTAGTGGCCGACCCAGGCAAACCCATAACCCAAAAATGGTACCAGCCACAACCACGCCCATTGCCCGCTAAACAAGGTATAAAAAAGCGTGACTATAATGAGTGTCGAGCCAACAAAATGCAGGCGACGGCAAGTGAGGTTCTCATGTTCACTAAGATAATAAGGATAAAAATCTGCAAAACATGTAAATTTCCCCGTCATAATTAGGCCCTCAGTAGTAGACATATGTTGACATCCCTATCATAGTCAAATTAGCATAATTTTCTTTAACTAATTGTCCATTATTTGATATTTTTGGCTGTAGCCACCGTCAGGCTTAGCTACAACCGACCAAAATAACAGCCAGGGAGCAGTGGTTCGTCATTAAGCAGCACTTGAATTTTTGCGTAAAAGTCCCCACCCTTGACACATCGAAATGCCTAGGACCTTTCCATGCAAAATAGCGTAAACATCACAGTAGAAAATTTTCAGCAAGTCATCTTGCAAGACTCTCAAACCAAACTAGTCATGCTTGAATTTTGGGCTGAAGGTTATGAACCTAGCCAGGAACTAGCACCCGTGTTGCAAACTTTAGCCAACGTATATAGTGAGAACCTGATCCATGCACGCGTCGATTGCCAGGCTCAACAGGAAATAGCCAGCCAGTTCGGCGTGCGCAACCTGCCCACCGTAATGGTGATAAAAGACGGCCAGCCTATTGATGGTTTTGCCGGGATGGAAAGCGAAGCCACTATTCGAGTCATGCTAGAAAAACATTTGCCTAACCCCGAAGACGAGCTTTACAACCAGGCTGCTAAACTGGCTGCTGAGCAATTATACCCAGAAGCTTTTACGCTTATTAAACAAGCCTACGATTTTGATACAAAACGTGCTGATATCAAATTGTTATTGGCAGATTGTCAGGTGGAGTTAGGTCAGGTAAAACAGGCTAAAGAATTACTGTCGACTATCGGCTTAGTGGATCAGGATGGTTTATACCAAAGCATTTTGGGTAAAATTGAGCTAGCCGAACAGGCTGCAGAGTCACCGGAAATTCAGGCGCTACAGCAGGCACTGGCCAAAGATCCAGACAATCTCGAACTAAAAGTGCAGTTAGGGGTGCAATTGCGCCAAGCCAATCAAATGCCCGAAGCACTGGAATTGATGTTATCCGTATTGCTCACAGATTTGAATTTTGGTGAGGCCAAAAAACTGATGTTGGACATGATTAATGCCCTACCTGATGGAGAACCACTGAAGTCCAAATATCGGCGCAAAATCTATAGCCTGTTGTACTGATAATTCCGGGCATGCCTGTGCGTCTTCCCCATAGCTCGTATAGCCTGTTGTACTGATAATTCAGGGCATGCCTGTGCGTCTTTCCCATAGCTCGTATAGCCTGTTGTACTGATAGTTCCGGGATCCCTGTGCATCTTCCTCATAGCTCGTCACGGTATAACGTGGGATGGCCTCGCCCTCATCCCTCAACTTATCGCTCCCCGAAATATCTTATCTAAATTGAACTCAAAAATTATTTTCCTAACCCATTTCACCTAGGATAAAGCATGTTTAAAAGGTAAAAAATACACACTGCAGTTGAACTATTCATCGCTTCTATTTTTTACCAATCCGTATTAATAAGTACCCACTGAGAATACGTCCAGCGGTTTGAGCAAGGCGCCGTTATGCAGGAATAGCTATTTTCTTTCAAAGAGCGATATCGCGGATAAAATACGCTGGTGCATTCCCTTTGGGCGAGTTTTAAATGGCCTTACTCTGCGTTGTCCGAATTCGAAAGAGCACCACTATCACTTCATTTAAGCGCCTTGATTAAGCCCATTTAAATTCTCGCTGAGAGATCATTTACTAACACGGATTAGTATTACATGCCTAAAAAACACCTTGTCTTGATTGCGCTTATTATGTTGTTCACAGTGGTTATGTTTTTCTGGATTCTCGGCCAGCGAAATTGGTTACTGCACAGTAGCCAATTTATGTGTTTTGAAGAAAAAAGTATCTAACCGCAGTTGGATTTCTCCCCTTGAGTAAATGCTGGCAGCCCACTTATTTAGATTATCCCACAGGGCCAGATCAGCCAACTCATCCATGTTATGGGTAAATTTCACCCTATGATCTGAAGATGGAATGCCATTTTCAGCCCCTTGAACCTTGCTCTGACTCCCTCACTGGACTGTGAGTCCTGCATTTTCAGGTCATTTAGGTATATCATAGCTGCAAAAAATAACGGATAAGATAACTGTGACAGACACTTTATTACTTGCCTTGGCATTAGTTCTGATTGTAGAAGGCATAGGCCCTATGCTGTTTCCCAATAAATGGCGTAACTATTTATTACAGGTGGCCAGCCAACCTGCAAATCAGTTGCGCACCCTAGGTGGAGTAATGGTCACGATAGGATTTGTTAGCCTGTTTGTACTGCTTTAACAAATTCCTGAATTTAAGTATTCAGCTGGCTGTTGAAATTTGGTAGGATCCCCGCCTAATTTTCTGACGTTTCTCTATTCCATGGCTAAAAATGTAGTGGTACTCGGCACCCAATGGGGCGACGAGGGTAAAGGCAAAATCGTAGATCTGTTAACTGATAAGGCTACTTATGTAGTGCGTTATCAAGGCGGTCACAATGCAGGTCATACATTGGTGATCGACGGTGAAAAAACCGTTTTACACCTTATCCCTTCTGGCATTTTACGTGAAAACGTGACCTGTATTATCGGCAACGGCGTAGTCTTGAGCCCACAAGCCTTGTTGGAAGAATCGGCAATGCTGGAAGCCAGAGGCATACCAGTTAAAGAACGCTTGCGTATCAGTGAGGCCTGCCCCCTGATCTTGCCGTATCATATCGAGCTAGACGTGGCCCGAGAAAAAGCCCGGGGCGACAAACCCATCGGTACCACAGGCCGGGGCATAGGCCCAGCCTATGAAGACAAGGTAGCGAGACGGGGATTGCGCGTCGGTGATTTGTTTAATCCCCAGGATTTCGCCCAAAAACTCAAAGTGGTACTCGAGTATCATAACTTTGTCTTGACCAACTACTACAAGGTTGAGCCGGTTAGTTATGACAAAACTCTGGCTGATGCTTTGGCTGTGGCTGACATTTTAAAAGCCCTGGTGGTTGATGTAACCGATGTATTGGACAACGCACGCAAACGCGGCGATGCCATTATGTTTGAAGGCGCCCAAGGCACCTTGTTAGATATCGATCACGGTACTTATCCTTATGTCACCTCAAGCAACACCACTGTCGGTGGCGTGGCCACAGGTGCGGGTTTTGGTCCATTGCACCTGGATTATGTATTGGGCATAGTGAAAGCCTATACGACCCGAGTTGGTTCTGGCCCGTTCCCCACCGAATTAGATTGTGAAGTCGGCCAGCACTTGGGCGTAAAAGGGCACGAATTTGGCGCTACGACCGGGCGTAAAAGACGCACTGGCTGGTTTGATGCCGTCGCCATGAAGCGCGCAGTGCAAATCAACTCGATTACCGGTTTTTGTCTGACTAAACTGGACGTATTGGACGGCTTGGAAAGCTTGAGTATCTGTACCGGATATAAAGATGCCCAGGGTAACATTAAAGACGTCCCCCCTATGGCCGCTGATGATTACGATCTGATCACCCCTATCTATGAAGAAATGCCCGGCTGGAGTGAAAACTCTTTTGGTGTCACCCGTTATGAAGAGTTGCCCCAGGCGGCAAAAAATTATATCAAGCGTCTGGAAGAGTTGACCGGTGTGCCCATCGATATTATCTCTACCGGTCCGGATCGTCACGAAACCATAGTTTTGCGTCATCCGTTTGAAGTGTAAACACGCACTTGATTAGATTTATTTAAGCCGCTTTCCAGCGGCTTTTTTCTGTCTTAAACTTAAGTTCCCCCTTACCAGTCGTTAGCCAACAGCAATAAGGAAAACCATGTCAATATCCCCATTTCACCTGGCCATCCCCGTCACTAGCCTGATTCAGGCACGGACTTTTTATGGCGATTTGTTGGGTTGCACCCAAGGTCGCGCCACTAAACAGTGGATAGACTGGAATTTTTTTGGTCATCAGCTAGTAACCCATCTGGTGGCGGCAATGCCAAGCCAACCCGCTCCCAACCAAGTAGACAATAAGGCCGTACCTGTTCCCCATTTTGGGGTCGTATTACCCTGGCATGACTGGCAACAACTGGCGGATAAACTGCAAGAAGCCCAAGTACCGTTTGTGATTGAACCCTATATTCGCTTTAAGGGTCAAACTGGTGAGCAGGCCACTTTCTTTTTACTGGACCCCTGCGCAAATGCCCTTGAGTTTAAAGCGTTTAAAGACATGCACCAGCTGTTTGCTCGTTAAGCTCAGCTAGCTGACACACTCGGGATGATCTAACCTTATGCTCAGGCAATAGAGCACCGGGGAGAATAAATCAATCTGTACCTTGACCAATAGCCCAGCAAACTGGCATGGTGACGCCAGATGCTTTTTCCTTGACGTTTTATTTACACTGGCCACAACCTGCATAAGATAAGTTCTGGCTCTTGCTGCAAAAAAACGTTAAGAAAACCTTATACCCATGCAGGAGATATTATCTATGTCTGATTTCACACCACATAGTGTAAGCCCATATTTAGTCTGTGCTAACGCCAGACAAGCTATTGCCTTTTACCAGCAAGCTTTTGGTGCCGAACAATTATTAGTTATCAACACTGCTGATGGCGGTATTTTACATGCCACTTTAAAAATTAACGGCTCATCCATGATGTTGACCGAACAAAATCCGGAATCTCAGGGGATCAGCCATATGTCTTTGAGCGATTCACCCGTCACTATTCATCTAGTGGTGGATGATGTGGATGCAGTCATGCACAAAGCCCAACAGGCAGGTGCGACTGTGATCATGGAGCCAGCGGAAAGGTTTTGGGGAGACAGATTTGCTTGTTTAAAAGATCCCTTTGGTCACACCTGGTCACTGGCTACCCCGTTACGTAATATGAGCGAAGCAGAAATACAACAAGCCGCCAATAGTATGATGGCCAGCAAAGCCGAGGATGAGAATAACGTTTGAGCCAAAGAAATCAAAATGAGTAGACGCTTTTAGCCTGCCCATGAGCCCCGCGCTCAATAAAAGCATTCCATTGGCAGCCTATTCAGGCTGGGCTTTTGCCAGCTCCGCCAAGGTTTCGCTATAGTTACTATGGTACCGGCCCGGTTTGTGGTTGACCGCCAAAATAACATTCATGGTGGTCATGCCCAGTAATGACAACAGCATTAGGCTTGGGCTGAGTACAAAAAGTGATATCAGAATGATAACGCTATCGACTGCTAATTGAAAAGTACCGGCCCTGATACCCCGACGTCTCTGTAAATAGAAAGCCAGTATCCCCAGGCCGCCCAGGCTCGATTTATGGCGGAACATGATCAACATGCCCATGCCAATTAACATTCCACCCGCTATGGCACCGAATATCGGCTGGATATCCTGCAAAGAGATAAATAGCTGTATGTTATCCACCAGCAAAGACACCATGATAATGGTCGCAAAGGTATTAAGGGTGAAGCGCCAGCCCAAACACTTAATGGCCAGATAATAAAAGGGAAGGTTGACTAGAAAAAACAGCAAACCAAAATCCAGTGAAATAAATTTACTTAGCAATAAGGCGATGCCTGCGGTTCCACCTGCCAGCAAACCTAAAGACTTAAAGATCGCCAATCCCAAACTGACAAACATGGTGCCACTTAAAATGGCCAGTACGTCTTCGTAAAATCTATGAGTAGGGCAATGCATAACCTGTGTGCTCCTGTTTAGCCAAAAAGTGGGTAAAAAGTCAAGTCAGCCTGTCTATATTTCAACCAGCGCTGAGTATCGAGCGGCCGCATTGTACAGTATTCACGCCTGGGTTCCAGCCTTATCACGCTCAGGTTAATATCATGTAAATCATTGATATTAAATGTAAAAATAGATTCGCCCATAAAATGTTCATCCTGAATTTTCTATATCCATATTGATCCCTGCTATTAATCGTTGAGTGACTCAAGCTAAAATCAGATGGTAAACAACAAAGGGGAAACACCCATGTAAGTAGCCAAAAATATGCAGATGTATGAGACCCAGTGCCAGCGTTTCATCCAGGAATATCCCTTTGCCTTGCTAATGAGTGAAAATCCGCTGCAAGGCACCCATTTACCTATGGTTTTTTACCCGCAAAAAGAAGGCCCGGGGTATTTTCACTACCACATGGTCAGAGCTAACGGCCAATATAAATATCTGGACAGACAAACGGTTACCGTGGTGTTTTTTGGTCTCCATGCCTATACCCAGTGACTTCAAGATGCAGGTTCAAATCCCCCACTACTACGTTATTTGAATTGAACATAGGAAAGCTATGCCTCAACAAAAATTCTTGGTATTTGACGATTTGAATTCCTGCTGATTTCTTCTTTTTGAGGTCACTTGAGTATAAACGCTGAGTTAGCCTCAATAAGTTGCCACAGGCTCAGTGGCAATAGTGTTGAGCCTCAGTATGTATTTTTACTATGTTGGGGGGCAAGGGCTTTATCCACCCCATGTGTAGCTTTTTTTAGCTATTACGGGTTTGCAAACCCACTGCACTAGGTAGATATGCTAATGTGCTGTTAATCCAATACCTTACCCTTCTTAGGAGTTGCAGTGGCTATTTGTGTGCCCCGGGGAATTATCCCCCTTGATAATATTTTACCCGATGAGCCTCTGTTAATGATGGGAGCGGGGCCGGTCCCTATTCCAGCCAAGGTCGCAGCGGCCAACGGCATAGTGATCAATCATCTTGGCGATACTATGGCGCAAATTATCGAACAAGTTAAAATCATGTCTCGCTATGTATTTCAAACCGACGGCGGTCATATTATAGGGGTCGCAGGCCCGGGATCCGCAGCCATGGAAATGGCCGTAGCCAACCTAGTGCGACCAGGGGATAAGGTATTGAGTGTATGTAACGGCTTTTTTAGTAGCCGTCTGGCTGAGATGGCCGGGCGTGTTCGCGCCGATGTACATAAAGTCATTATTGAAGAGGGCCAAGCTGCCAACCCCGCACTTATCGAACAACATATCATTGAGTATCAACCCAATGTGCTGACCATAGTGCAAGGCGAAACGTCCAATACTGTGCATAACCTAGCGTTGGCCAATATTTGCCAACTTGCCAAGCAACATAACTGCATGGTGATAGTCGATGCAGTGTGTACGCTAAGCACCATGCCCCTGGCTATGGATGACTGGGGCATAGATGCGGTGATCACTGGCGGCCAAAAAGGCTTATCCTGTATTCCTGGTATCTCCCTGGTAGCTTTTTCAGCTCACGCATGGCAGTTTATCGAGTCACGCACCGATCAGCTCAGACATTGGTGTCTGGATGCCAAGTTAGCCGATCAGTTCTGGTATAAAAAAGCCTATCATTATACCGCTCCGGTATCGGGTATTTTAGCCATTCATGAAGCCCTGCGCCTCGTGTGCAACGAGACGCTGCCTCTGCGTTTTGCTCGACATGAGCGTTGCTCAAAAGCGTTGCAAGCCGCTGTTGAAGGCATGGGTTTGCAGCTCTACGTTGAGCCTTACGCGCGGCTCAATTCAGTGGTAGGTATTCGATTACCTGAAAATGTGACGGGTAAAACCCTGCTCAGCACTATGTCTAACCGCTATAGAGTAGAAATATCCGGCTCCTTTGGCCCCAATATTGTGCGTATTGGGCAAATGGGCGAACAGTGCCGTACCCATAACCTATTTCGCACCATTCACGCTTTAGGTTCAGCCTTTATCGACTCTGGCCATAAGGTAGATTTACCCACCGGCATGGCGGCCCTCGAAAGCACCCTGGATAGTTTGCGCTAAGGTCTTTGACATTGAGATAGGAACCAGTACGGGTCCCTATTGGCGTTCTAGGGCCTGTGAACTAGAATCATTGGCACCGCCTTTTTTAACCTTCAGGAGCTAGATATGTCACGCATTGAGCCACACAGTATTCCCCAGCAAGCCTTCGATTGGTATGATCAATATGCCCATGGCGATATAGACAGGCGTACCTTTATGTCACGCCTGGCGGCATTGCCGGTGGCAGGACTGAGTTTAGGGGCCATTGCCGGCGCGCTGACACCCAACTATCTATTAGCCGAACAAGTGTCGTTCAACGACGATGCCATCAAAGCTACCTATCAGCAATTTGATAGCCCCCAAGGCCATGGCACAGGTCAAGGTTATTTGGTGGTACCTAACATTATCAGCACTACCGCTCCTGTGGTATTAGTGGTGCATGAAAACCGTGGCCTCAATCCCTACATTAAGGACGTAGCCCGCAGACTGGCCAAAGCCGGTTTTATTGCCTTTGCACCCGACGCCCTGTTTACGGTAGGAGGCTACCCCGGCAATGATGATGAAGGGCGGAATTTACAAGGCAAAATGGACAAACAAAAAATAGAACAGGATTTTATCGCCGCAGCGCGTTTTATTAAACGCCACCCCCGGGGTAACGGTAAACTAGGTGTAGTCGGTTTCTGTTTCGGGGGTTATATCAGTAATATGCTGGCAGCCACTGTGCCCGACATTATCGATGCCGCCGTGCCATATTATGGCACGCCTGCCAACGACAACCTGATTAACAACGTAAAAGGGCCTCTGTTACTCAATTTTGCCGAAAATGATAATCGGGTTAACGCCACTTGGGCGGACTATGAAAAGGCCTTACAAGCCAATCAGGTGAATTATCAGGCCCATATCTACCCTGGCACCCAACATGGCTTTCACAATGACTCCACCAGCCGTTATGACCCTAAGGCGGCAGAGTTGGCCTGGTCACGCACCCTGGCATTTTTCAATCTGCATTTGGCCTTCACCCAAACCAGCGACGCATAATTCACCGTGACATATATACCCAAGCAACCTCAATATAAACAACGCCGTAGCGGGGGATTTGCAACCAGCCCGAAGGGAGCTTAGGCAGAAAATCAGCTCTGCGTTACAAACCTCGCAAAGGGAATGCCATTTCCTGCGTGTTGTGCCTTGCTCTGACTTCCTGCCTAAACTGTGAACCAGCATGAGATCATCTGTATATAGGCCTGACTAGCACCAACAGGGTGAAATTCGCACCGAGCATTAGCAAAATAAGCATCAAAAATGTCCAAATTACTTTTATTGTTTAGGTTTGCAAATATTTCCTATGGTGACGTTATACACTCCCTAGCAGCAGTCGTAATCGCAAAGCGTTACTTACGTTTACCTGACACTCGAGCCCACTCGCCATCAATTGCAATAGGCTCCATGGTAAAATCCTGGCTGTATAAATCGTTGATACCTTGTGCCTGTTCGGCCAAAATACCCGATAACACCAACTTACCACCGGGCTTACAGTAAGCGGTGATAACCTCTCGCAATTCACGTAAGGGAGCAGCAAGAATATTGGCTAACACGGCATCTGCTTGTAACTGGGGTTGATATAGAGGCAGATATAACTCTATCTGATCGCCGACGTCATTGCGGTCGGCATTGTTTTGACTCGACAGTAATGCCTGGGGATCAATATCTATACCTATCACTCGTTTGGCTCCCAATTTGATCGCTGCGATACCTAAAATTCCCGAGCCACAACCAAAATCTACTACGGTTTTGCCTGTTAAATCCAGTCCATCGAGCCAACGCAAACACAAAGCTGTTGTTGGGTGGGTGCCGGTGCCAAATGCCAGGCCAGGGTCGAGCATCACGTTGACTGCGTCTGGATCAGGCACATCGCGCCAACTTGGGCAAATCCACAAGCGTTTACCAAACTGCATAGGGTGAAAGTTATCCATCCATTCCCGCTCCCAATCCTTGTCTTCCAATTGGTCAAGTTTGTGGGGAAAGTCCTGGCCAAGCAGCCGCGACTTACTCAACCGGGCAACCACCTGAGCCATATTATGCTTGGCGTCGTACAGGCCAACTACCTGAGTTTCCGGCCATAACATAACTTCTCCCGGCTTGGGCTCGTACATAGGCGTATCTTTTGCGTCAACGAAGGTTACCGCTTGAGCACCATTGGCGCTTAACATATCGCCAATTTGATCGGCGTGCTTGGCTCGGGTGTCAATAATTAATTGGATCCAGGGCATAAAGTTCTTTGCTGGCTGTTAAAGGCTGCAGTATACCATTAGATAAATACCATTTGCTGCAAACTAGCCACATCAAAACCGCCTTTATCCCAGTCTTAAATAAATCACAAAGCATCCTCAATTAAAAAAGGGATACTAACCTGCGCTAGTATCCCTTTTTTAAGTAATGTGTTGCCAACACATGTGATGCTTGGTTATACCCGCAATTAGTGGCCGCCTAAACTCAGTTTTTTCTCTAAGTAATGGATATTGGCACCACCCGCTGCGAAATTTTCATCCGCCATAATCTTTTGTTGTAAGGGAATATTGGTTTTAATACCTTCAATCACTAATTCATCCAAAGCATGACGCATTCTGGCAATCGCCACTTCGCGGGTTTCGCCATAGGTAATAAGCTTACCTATCATGGAGTCATAATTTGGCGGCACAGAATAACCCGCATAAATATGTGAATCCCAGCGTACCCCCAAGCCTCCTGGAGGATGAAACATATTTATCTTGCCAGGGCTTGGTATGAAAGTGTCAGGATCTTCAGCATTGATCCGACATTCGATGGCATGCCCCCGAATATGCACTTGTGACTGGCCGATAGATAATTTTTGTCCATCTGCAATGCGCAACTGCTCTTTGATCAAATCTATACCGGTGATCATTTCTGACACCGGATGTTCTACCTGAATACGGGTGTTCATCTCGATAAAGTAAAATTCACCATCTTCAAATAAAAATTCAAAGGTGCCCGCCCCGCGATAAGCTATATCAACACAAGCCTGACAACATCTAGCACCAATTTTAGCGCGCATCTCCGGGGTAATCCCTGGCGCTGGGGCTTCTTCGACCACTTTCTGGTGGCGGCGCTGCATAGAACAATCCCGCTCCCCAAGGTGAATGGCGCTACCTTGACCATCTGCCAAAATCTGGATTTCAACGTGACGAGGGTTTTCCAGGAATTTTTCCATGTAGACCACATCGTTATTGAAAGCCGCTCCCGCTTCACCTTTGGTTAAGGCAATGGAGTCGATCAATTCATCTTCGCTGCGCACAACGCGCATACCGCGTCCACCGCCACCACCCGCGGCCTTGACGATTATGGGATAACCGATACGTAAGGCGATAGCTTTGTTGTGCTCGTCATCTTCACCCAGTGGTCCGTCAGAACCTGGTACACAGGGCACCCCGGCACTTTTCATCGATCTGATGGCTGATACCTTGTCTCCCATCAGATTAATAGTCTCGGCAGTTGGGCCAACAAAAATAAAACCGCTTCTTTCCACTGCTTCAGCAAAATCAGCACTTTCAGCTAAAAATCCGTAACCAGGATGGATCGCGTCAGAATTGGTGATTTCCGCGGCAGCAATAATACGTGGAATATTGAGGTAACTTTCTGTGGCAGAAGGCTTGCCGATGCAGATGGTTTCATCGGCCAGTAATACATGTTTTAGACTTTCGTCAGCAGTCGAGTGCACAGCTACGGTTTTGATGCCTAGCTCTTTACACGCGCGCAAAATACGCAGTGCAATCTCACCACGATTGGCAATCAGTACTTTAGTAAGCATTGTCAGTAATCCGCTTATTCGATAATGAATAGGGGTTGATCGAATTCAACCGGGTCTTGGTTGTCGACTAAAATTTCTTTTACCACCCCGCTCTTGTCAGATTCAATCTGATTCATCATTTTCATGGCTTCGATAATACACAAAGTATCACCCACACTAACCTGTTGCCCAACTTCGACAAACATTTTTGAACCCGGTGAAGAAGAACGATAAAAGGTGCCAACCATAGGAGACTTGACTCTGTGGCCTGTAACTTCTGGTGTTGCAACCGGTAATTCAGCCGTTGGGGCTGGGGCTGGGGCAAACTGTTGTACCGGAGCGCTGTATTGTACTGGTGCTGACGCATGCCCACTGCGATGGATGCGAACGGATTCTTCACCTTCGGTGATTTCTAATTCAGAAATCCCTGATTCTTCTACTAACTCGATCAGTTTTTTTATTTTACGTATATCCATTTTCAATCTCTTATAGCTAGTGTTTGTTAGGTGCCGGCGATTAACATCCGACAACGAAATTTAATGCGTTATTGTTTTTTCAAATAGGCTTTCGCTGCTTGTAACGCAAAAGCATAACCTTGTTCACCCAAACCACAGATCACACCTTGTGCAACATCAGATAAATAAGAATGATGGCGAAACGGCTCTCTGGCATGTACGTTAGAAAGGTGTATTTCGATAAAGGGAATAGAGACACTCAACAACGCATCGCGCAGTGCTACGCTGGTATGGGTAAAGGCACCTGGATTAATGACAATGAAGTCAATTTTCTGAAAAGCATGGTGAATGGCATCGATAAGCTCATGTTCGGCGTTGGATTGCACGTGAGTTAAGTTGATCCCCTCGTCGTCCGCCTGGCGTTGCAAACCTTGTACTATTTCCACTAGCGTACGTGAACCATAGACCTGGGGTTCACGTCTACCGAGCATATTTAAATTTGGGCCATTAATTAGTAATACGTTCAAGAATAAGTCGCTATCTTCAGTTAAAATATTTTTATTTTGTCTAACGGCAAAATAAGTATGTTTTTAGCGACTAAAAAGACGCAATTTTCCACCCCATTTGCTCACAATCGCCCTATTATAGAGCTAACTTACAAATTAGCAGCAAAATACTGGTCTTATCAGCGAAGTTTGCCCCAAAGTTTGCGTATTTAAACTAACGCGGTAGTATATTTATCTATCAGCAGCAAGCTGTCAATCCTTAATACGAAACGGACTTGTTATGAATTACATTGCCCATCTTCATTTGGCCAAAGCCACCCAAACCAGTTTAGTAGGCAATTTTTTGGGTGATTTTGTCAAGGGTAGCCATCTGCAACACTTGCCTGGTGAGATTCAGACGGGGATCAAGCTGCACCGCAAAATAGACGTACTGACGGATAATCATCCTCAGGTTGTTAAACTACGAACGTTATTTCCACCACACATTCGCCGCGTTGCAGGCATAGTATTGGATGTGTACTTTGATTATTTATTGATGTGCCATTGGCCACAGTTTTGTGATCAGCACCACAGCATTTTATTCAGCCACTTTTATAGGGAGCTTGGATCCTGTAAACATACGGGTAATGAACATTTTCAACACGTGCGTCAAGGCTTAATCAGTCACAGATGGCTGGCTGATTACCAGTATGAAGGGGCGTGTCTTAGAGCATTAAAGACAATAGAACACAGGTTAAATCACAAAATAGTCTTTGCTGAAGCGGCTATGGTGTATTTACGTAGCCATCACCAGGAGATTCAACAGTCTTTTTTACAATTTTACCCCGATTTACTTAAACAAACCCGCGACTTTGCCAGTAAACTTTAACCAGAAAATATTATCAGGCAGGAGTTCCCCCATGGCAGTAAAAGAAATCAAACATCCTTTGGTCCAGCATAAATTAGGCTTAATGCGACAATTTGGTGTTAGCAGCAAAGATTTTCGCGAGTTGGCAAGTGAAGTGGGTAATTTGCTAACCTATGAGGCCACCCGGGAATTAGAAACCGAAACAGTGGACATTCAGGGCTGGGATAACCAGACAATAGCGGTTGATAAAATCAAAGGCAAAAAAATCACCATAGTGCCTATCTTGCGGGCCGGTTTGGGTATGCTGGATGGCGTAATGCGCCTGATACCGAATGCTAAAGTCAGTGTGGTGGGTTTATACCGTGACGAAGTTACTCTGCAACCGGTGGCCTATTTTGACAAAGTGGTTAAAGATATCGATGCTCGTACCGCACTAATAGTTGATCCTATGTTGGCCACCGGCGGAACGCTGATCGCCACTATTGACTTGTTAAAAGCCAAAGGCTGTCAGCATATAATGGGGCTATTTTTGGTTGCCGCTCCTGAAGGCCTTGCAGCGGTGCTGAAAAAACACCCAGACGTGGATATCTACACTGCCGCGATCGATGAAAAACTCAATGATAAAGGCTATATCCTGCCTGGATTAGGGGATGCGGGGGACAAAATATTTGGTACCCGCTAAGCCCTGTACCCCAGCCATGATCAAATTGTGTATTTTGAAGCAATAGTACAGGGGCTGTTCACCAGCCCCAAAAGCTAAAAAACCTACCCACCTGCCTTTACTAAAACGTTTTTTTTACATGCTGCACAAAAGGCTCTGCAGGCATATAACCTGTAACTCTTGCCGAAGATACTTCTTGACCTTGGTTATCAAAAAATAAAATGGTTGGCAGACCTAAAATTCCGAAGTGCTCCTGAAATTCCAGGTTCACAGCTGTGTTGTCTGTCAAATCAATCTGCATCCATTGCGTATTCCCCAGAGCCGATATGACATCAGGATCGGTAAACGTATATTTTTCGAATTCTTTACACGCCACACACCAGTCAGCATAAAGATCGACCATCACGCTTTTACCTGCCTCATTAGCCTGGGCTAACTTGGCATTGAAATCGGCAATATCTTTGACAAGCAAAAACTCGGGATGAGCCACTGTTTTCGTATAGCTACTGGTAGCGGAAGTGGTGTGCAGGGTTTGATAACCGTACATTGCAGAGGCAAACAAGCCACAGAAGATCCCCAGTCCCCGCAGTCCTTTGTAGAATGTCAGGGCACTGTGCTGATTCATAACATAAAAATAACTGAAGGTAGCCAAGCCAAGCACCGACCAGGCTATATCAGTGGCAATATGACTGACCATTCGCTCCACAAACATTAAGGCCACAGCCAGCATCATAAAGCCGAAGGTAGTCTTGACAATATTCATCCACGCTCCTGCCTTGGGCAGTAATTTCCCACCAGTAACCGCAAATAATATTAAAGGTATGCCCATGCCCAAACTGAGTGCGTACAAGGCACTAAAACCGAGCAACAAATCACCACTTTGAGCGATATACAATAAAATACCGGTTAAAGGTGCGGTAGTGCAAGGCGACGCCACCAAACCTGAAATAGCACCCATCAGCAATACGCCAAAGTAAGTACCGCTAGTTTGCTTATTACTCAGCCCATTAAGTTTTTCCTGCCAGGATGAAGGTAATTGCAATTCATAAGCACCAAACATCACCAGGGCAAGAGCCACAAAAATCACGATCAGCGTTAACAATATAACCGGATGTTGCAAAGATGCCTGAAATTGCACACCCGCGGATGCTACCGCCAACCCCAATAAAGAATAAGTTAAGGCCATACCTTGCACATATACGAATGATAAGATAAAGGCACGAGAAGTACTGATTGTCTTACCCTGACCTATCACTATGCCCGACAAGATCGGATACATAGGAAAGACACAAGGGGTAAAGGCCAAGCCAATACCCAGCGCCAAAAAGATAAGCAAGATCCACAGCAGATTGTCTTCATCCGTTAGTAAGTCAACCAGCTCAAACTGAGAAGAAATAGCGCCGAGCTCTTCGCCTGCATCCATTTCATTGTTTGTGTTTTGGCCAGCCACTTCGTTCAGGTATACCACTTGTGTCGTCGGCGGGTAGCAAAGACCGGCTTCGGCGCATCCTTGATAGCGTATTTTGACTACACCGTCTTTTTGCGCTTGTGTGACAGGATAAACAATTGATACCTGGTGGTGGAAGACCTCCTGGGGTTCTTCAAAAAATTCATCTTCTTTCATTTCTCCTTTGGGAAATACGGGCTCACCTAATTCGGCGCGATCCACAACAGTTTTAAATTGTTGTTTATACAAATAATAACCGTCAGCAATCTGCCAAGTTACAATTAACTTGTCATCCTGCTGGGAAAAATCAAACTGAAATGCCTCATCAACCTTTAGGAACACAGGTTCATCGGCAAAAAAATCGCCTAAGGGTTCAGAGGTTTGGGCCACACAGGTAACAACATTGGCCAGGCTAACGGCGAGTAACAACAGCACAGTTCGAATAAATTTCATTTAGCACTACTTCTATTAAACAGGTGAATTGAGGTTTATGGTTCAATACCAATCGCCATTATTTGCACACTATAACGCACTGATATTAACTGTAAATTAAGAACCCGGGGGGAGGTTGTAATGACAGACCTCTGAAACCAGCTTCGTCTTTCAAAATACTATACATTACCTTAGGCTCTGCTCAGTCATTAACCTCATTAGCAGCTTGCCATACTTTGTAACACTGTTACCCTTGGTAAACTGTCTTTAGAGGCCATTATATTCATTCCCTGACAAAATAAAGAGACTCTTTTGGGTAAACTATTTTTTTTATTCGCGTTATTACCTATTATCGAAATATCCCTGCTAATTACCGTAGGGGGGAAAATAGGTGGCTGGAACACAATAGCAATAGTGATTATCACTGCGCTTGCAGGATCATACCTGGTACGCCAGCAAGGGCTTAGTACGCTCTTGCAAGCACAACAGAAGATGCAGCAAGGCGCCATACCAGGGCAAGAAATGGCCGAAGGTTTATTGCTAGTCATCGCAGGGGTCATGTTAGTCACACCTGGATTTATAACCGACGGCCTGGGGTTTTTATTCTGTCTCCCTATGACCCGACCGCTTATTGCTAAAGCACTACTGGCAAAATTATCGGTTGCAGTGGTTAACCAGGGCCAGTCAGGCGCTTTTCACCAAGGCTCACAGTCAGACTTTCGGCATAGTTCCAAAGCCAGCAACGATGACATTATTGAGGGTGACTTTAAACGCACCGATGATGCACAAAGCAATAACGGCAGGATAGACAAACCTGATTAAAAATTATGGCTAGCTGACTGGATTTTGCATGGCAACAATTATAAAAAAAAGCGGCCAACGCCGCTTTTTTTTATAATTCAGATAACTTTAAATAACAATTATACGTCTACCGAACCACAGAAACGGTAACCTTCACCGTGAATAGTGACAATTAGCTCATCTGCATTAACTTCAGACTCAAAGTGCTTGCGAATACGTCTGATAGTGACATCTACGGTACGATCATTAGGGCGTAATTCACGTCCGGTCATTTCCATAATCAATTGTTCACGTGTTAAAATCTTGCCTGGATTACTCAAAAATAAATGCAAAGCTCTAAATTCACTACGTGGCAACCTAAATTCTTTGCTGCTCGGTGATATTAGGCTGCGACTGTCACTATCGAGTATCCAGCCATTAAAACTGACACGGCTGGGTAAATCATCATCTTCATTATTGTTTAAGGTTCTAGTCAGCAAATTTCTTGCTCTTATCGTCAATTCCCGGGGATTAAAGGGTTTAGTCAGATAATCATCCGCACCTATTTCTAGGCCAAGAATACGATCGACGTCATTGTCTCTACCGGTCAAAAATATCAAACCAATATTTTTACGATCACGTACTTCTCTGGCCAGGATCAAACCATTTTTGCCTGGTAAGTTAATATCCATGATCACCAAGTTTATCGTATGATTTTCAAAAAAATCATGCATTTGGTTACCGTTTTCAGCTTCAAATACATTATAACCTTCAGCCTCAAATAAACTCTTCAAAGTTGTTCTGGTTACGACTTCATCTTCTACAATCAAAATGTTAGGCGTTAGCATCTTTTTCACACCATGTTAAGAAATATACGTAAAAGTTTATCAGAAAACATCTGAGGATCTGGGTTTTATCTAGGTTAAATTTAAATAACTTTAATAATCTGATGTGAACAACACAATTTTTTCCGCAGATCAGGCCTTATAGCAATAAGAGTTCGATGTTTTCTGAGTAAAATTAAGATACTACAGAAAAGCCTTGGTTACTGACTTTTTTAGCCAGAATACTTAAGCCATTTTCTTAATCATTTTTTCCATTTCCGCTAATCAATCGAGCATCATGGTTGAAGCCGTTACCCTAACGGCAATAGGCGTATTAACCTTGGGTCAGACCTGCCAGCGTATCAGCCAACACAGTCCGTACATTCAAAGCCATACATAAAACCAAAAGTAATTATGCATAGCTTGATCTTTATTTTAAGCTCGTTAAGCACGCCGCTTGATAAAGTGCGAAATACTGTTCGGCTGCAGCCTGCCAGGTAAACCGTGTACCCATAGCCCGAACTTGCATAGCTTGAAATTGTGCGGGATATTCGTGGTAAAACAACAACGCGCGCTCAATACAACTGAGCAAGGTGTCACTGTCAGGTTTTTCAAATATAAAGCCGGTTGCTGCCTGCATAGAATCAACTAAATCAATGACTGTATCTTTCAAACCACCCACTCCCCGTACAATAGGCAGGGTGCCAAAAGCCAGGCTATACATCTGGTTCAGGCCACAGGGTTCAAATAGTGACGGCATTAAAAAGAAGTCACTACCGGCTTCAAGCATATGGGCCTTACGTACACTAAAATCTTCGATGAAGGCGAATTTATGGGGATAACGATTCGCTACATTGCGTAAAATCAGGCTGATTTGGGGATCGCCTGTGCCGATAATCACCAGTTGCACGTTATGCAGCAGTAAGTCATCAAGCATCGGCAAAATATAACCGAAACCTTTTTGCTCTGCGAGTCGGCAAACCATACCGATAAGTGGTATTCCCTGTTCTACCGGTAACATAGCCTCACGTTGCAAATCAGCCTTGCACACCTGTTTACCTGACATGTCCTGGGCATCGTAGGTTTGAATAATGTGCTTGTCACTAACAGGGTCCCACTGGCTGTAGTCACAACCGTTTAAAATACCGCTAAGATCCGACCGTCGCTGCTGAAACTCGTGATATAGATGATGAGAACCCAATGGGGTGAGCAATTCTTGAGCATAGTTGGGGCTCACGGTGTTAATTTTGTCCGCATAGCGAATGCCCATACGTACAAAGTTCAATGCGTCTCCGTCAAGCTGAGAATGGAGCAAGTAATGGGGTTGCAAAAAGGGTATATCCAGGAATTTATGGGTCCCTTGATACGCACCGTTATGGATAGTGAAAACACTACGACTAGCAGCAAAAAAATCGCTGTCATCGATACTCATAAAATAAGGCGTCAGAGCGGTATGCCAGTCGTTGCAATGCACAATATCAGGTTGAAACGACAGAGCCTTGCTGGTTTGCAAAGCGGCTTGGGCAAAAAAAGCAAAGCGCTCTGCATTGTCACTATAGGCATGATAGTCATCAGAATATATACCGTCACGGGCAAAGTATTCTGGATAATCCACACAATAAACCGGCACATTGCCAACACCCAGACGTTTTATGGCAAATTCGTAGGGCTTGCGACTGGCAAAGAGTGTTTGTTTGGGACAATGGTCTGCTACAGAATATTTATCTGCCAGTACTTTGTAATAAGGCATAACAATAATGACTTCGTGACCCATTTCATTCAAGGCCATGGGCAGGGATTTGGCGACGTCGGCCAGCCCCCCAGTTTTAACCAGATCTTCTACCTCGGACACCACAAACAGTATTTTCATTGACACTACTCCCGATTAATTCAGTATACACACCCTGACGGACAACCTATGAGTAATGGTCAGGGTCTTTGTAGAACAGTTTTAGCAACAATATAGCGTCAATCAGCGACGACAACAATATACACTGAATTTGCTGGTTTGGGCCAAGGCGTGCACCGAACTGAATTGTTTTTGCAGATCGTCGCCGTAACGCAGAAACTTGTTGGCCACCAAGGTCAGACTACCTTTGTCCTGCAGATGACTTTTGAGTTGCTGGATAAACCCTTCGGTTACTGAGTAATCTGTTTTAATACCGGTATGAAAAGGCGGATTGGTAAATACCTGAATAAATCGGCCACTCACCGTACTCAAACCATCAGATGGTATGACCTGGGCTGGTAGCTGATTAAGTTTGGCGCTTTGCTGCGAACAGTAAATAGCCAATGCGCTGACGTCACTCATAACAACCTGGCTTAGTGGATTTTTTAAGCCCACAAAACAACCAATAATACCGGCACCACAGGCAAAATCCAACACCCGACCAGATTCTACTTTATCTATATTTTCCAGCAACAGTCGAGTGCCGGGATCCAACTCGCCATGACTGAAAACCCCGGGTAAAGAACACACTTTGAAATCAATTCCGGCGACCTGTAAATCTGTAATGGTTTGCCACTTGGATAAATCAAAAACGCTTACCGCTTTATCCAGTTGGGCGGCAAACAAAGAACAGTGCCTTGCGGAATCAACTTTATTGACTTGGGTCGAATACACCCCCAGTAATTTAGGCGCACTATTTATGCCGCCTTTATTCTCCCCAACCAGCATCAAAGTAGCGCCCGGTTTGAGGCAACTTGCGACGTTAGCCAACAGCATTTGTGCCTGTGCCTTGGATTTAGGCATATAGAGCACGGCGCCATCAAAATCGCCTTGAGACGAATAGGCGGCACAAAAACTGTGCTGACCATCTTGAGCCTTAGCACTGGTGATAGAGACACTTTGTTGATAAATATCAAAATATTGATGAAAACCAAAAATTTGCGGGTTATCCAGATGAGCAAAAACCTGGCCATCTGTAGGATTAGCAATCAACCACTTGCCCGTTGCCAATATTCCTTCGCTACGCAATAAAATTTTACTTGCTGGTGTTAACATTATACTACTCTCTCAAACATTAGATCCCATACGCCGTGGCCTAAACGCTGGCCTCTTTGCTCGAATTTAGTTAACGGTCGCTGCTCAGGGCGCGGCACAAAATCACTTGTACTGGATAAGTTTTTATAACCCGGGGCAACAGACATGATCTCAAGCATATATTCACCATAGTTTTCCCAGTCTGTGGCCATATGAAAAACGCCACCTATGGCTAATTTACTGCGCAATTTTTCAACAAACTCAGGCTGCACGATACGCCGCTTATGATGACGTTTTTTGTGCCATGGATCAGGGAAAAAAAGTTGTAACCGACTTAAGCTGTTATCCGGGATACAATTAGCTAAAATTTCAACCGCATCATGTTCATACAACCTGAGGTTGGTGACACTCTTCTCTTCTGCATCCGCTAAACAGGCACCTATGCCAGGGCGGTGTACTTCTATGCCGATAAAGTCTTTGTCAGGTTCATTGCTGGCCATTTCAACCAGGGATTTACCCATACCAAAGCCAATTTCCAGCACCAGAGGAGCTTCTCGACCAAACACCTGATTAACATCCAGCTTGCCCGCTTGACGTGTCAAGCCCATAATCGGCCAATTTTTTTCAATGGCTTTTTCCTGGCCTTTAGTTAAGCGCCCTTCACGTTTGACAAAGCTTTGTATTTTGCGCACATAAACGCCTGACGCTGCGGCTTCTTGTACTGTTTTAAACTGACTCATTATTCATCTCATTTCATTGCTATGCGTAGCATGGGGCGCATTATGCCGCCCGTTAAGTGTAATGCAAGAACCTGCGGCAAATTTAGGCAAAATGGCGGGCAAAATACTCCGCCAGTGCCCCCGGCTGTTCCAGCGGCACCATGTGCCCGGCACCAGCAATTTGTGTAAAATGACCGTTGGCTAATGTTTCACCCAGCTGACGTAATTTATCTGGCGAGGCAATTTGATCTTGATCCCCCACCAGGATATGCAAGGGAAAGTCTGCTTCAGCCAGTTTTTTGCTCAGGTCTTGGCGGTCAGTTAAGCCGCTAATTTGATGGGCTAATACACTTGACCCCAAGTCAACTTCCATTTCTCTGATGGTTTTCAATACGTCAGGATCACAGCTGCTGTGCACAAACTGCTTTAACCTGCTGGCACTCATTGTGCTGTACTGACCTGTGCTGATAGAGCTTAAAATTTGCTGGCGCGCGTTGTACTCTTGATCTGTAAAGGGTCCTGGATAATTGCCAATCAGGGTCAGAGAAGCAACCCTGTGTGGATGTTTTAACGCCACAAGGGCGGCAACGTAACCTCCCATGGAAAACCCCACCAGATGCACAGACTGTTCGAAATACCCCAGACGGTCCTCACCTAGGGCGAGCATTTGTTCAAGGTTTTCAGCCCATTGCAGTGGCACATAGGCTCGTTGGGCTAAATTTAACTCACGCCAGCAAGGCATAAATACCCTTTCATCACAAAGGGTACCAGGGAAAAAGACCATAGGCGCGGTGATTGGCGGGGTCAATATAGAGCTTTGCTCGGCTGTTTTCATTTCAAATAAACCATTTAGTGTCAATTGAGGTATTATCCGGCTATTACCCATAAGTGCAAAGAGTAGCCGAAATAACCGTGCAAACAGCCCTCAATAATCCAGAATTAACCTTTTCTCAGCCAATTCTCACCTGGTTTGCCGCCCATGGGCGCAAAGATTTGCCCTGGCAACTCAACAAGACGCCCTACTCAGTGTGGATATCTGAAATCATGTTGCAACAAACCCAAGTCAAAACTGTTATTCCCTACTACCAAAAATTTATGTCTCGGTTTCCCGACATTTTGAGTTTGGCAAACGCCGAACAGGACGAGGTATTACATCATTGGACCGGCCTGGGCTACTACGCGCGAGCCCGCAACCTGCAAAAAGCAGCACAGCGCATAAGAGATGAGTTTGATGGTCAATTCCCCCAAACCCTCGAAGATGTGATGAGTTTACCCGGCATAGGCCGCTCTACAGCAGGTGCAGTGCTCTCATTAGCGTGTGACCAACATCACAGCATACTGGACGGTAACGTTAAACGGGTTTTAGCCCGCTATTTTGCCATTGAAGGTTGGCCCGGCAATAAACGTGTTGAACAGCAGCTATGGCATTACGCTGAACAGCTTACGCCTGGCAAACAAACCGCTGATTACACCCAGGCGATGATGGACTTGGGTGCCACATTATGTAGCCGCAGCAAACCAAAATGTGACAGCTGTCCTTTGCAAAAAAATTGCCTGGCCTTTGCCCAAGGCAGACAAAGCGAGCTACCAGGTAAAAAGCCGAAAACCGCCATTCCGGTAAAAAACACCGTGATGATAATTCCCATGTGGCAAGGCCAGATACTGATTTACCAAAGGCCACCATCTGGTTTGTGGGGAGGATTATGGGGCTTTTATGAGGCCAGTGATATGGATGATGTCACTCGGCAAAAATCAGCACTGGGGATAACAGCTTGCCAGTCAACCTCTTTGCCTGCTTTTCGTCATACCTTCAGCCATTTTCATTTAGATATTCAGCCCCTTATCCTGCAACTGACTGATATTCCCAGTGCAGGTGTGCAAGACAGCAAACAGCTATGGTACGACCTACACGCACCGCAAAACATCGGTTTAGCGGCCCCTACCAAAAAGTTACTGGCTATATGCAAAGGTGAGCTGTAACCCCGGTTAAAAGAAATATGCTGTACTGAGGTGTGGGTCATTTCCCCCTATAAAAAGATAATTTCCCCGTTTCACGCCATCAGACTCGGGACTTTTATTGCGACGCTGGTCAGGTCGTTTGTACCGGCCTAAATTCGACCTAAGTGGTTATTTAAGGCCATTTAGTCGAGTCGCCAATCCCTGCACCCCCCTTTAAAAATAAGGCCCCCGGCATAGGCTTTATAGTTATGCAGTGAATAAGTGATCCGTTCACTGCACAAACTCCTGTGACTGAACCCTGAGGCAAATATACCTGCTGCTATCTCTGTAAGCCTTGTTAGGGCACTTAATGCTCAGCGGGCTCTCTGAGGCGTCTTAACCTGGGCTCGCACCACTACAATCAGGCTCATTGGTATTGCTAACAAAGCGCATTGCAGGTTAGAATGATCGTTCATTCTATTTAGAGAACATTGTCATGCAGCGCTCCCGCATCGTATTTTTCACCCTTTTAGCCTTGGCGAGCTCTGTTGCTTTGACCGGCTGTGGACAGGATCAAGTAAGTGCAGCTCCTGCTGTGCAAACCATGCCCGTAGGGGTTATCACCTTAAAAAGTCAGACTGTCACCCTGACCAAAGAATTACCAGGTCGTATTGTTGCATCTAAAATTGCCGAAATCCGGCCTCAGGTGGACGGTATTTTACAATCACGTCTATTTACCGAGGGCGCAGAGGTCAAGGCTGGCCAGATTTTGTATCAAATTGATCCCGCGTCGTTTGAAGCCAATGTCGCCAGTGGCAAAGCAGCCGTTGCCAAAGCGCAGGCCAGCATTGCCAGCCATAAAGCTAAAACCTCACGTTATACACAACTGTTAAAAATCAAAGCGGTCAGCCAGCAAGATTTTGATGAAGCTGACGCAGCTTACAAAGAAGCCCAAGCCGATTTATTGACTGCTCAGGCCCAATTAAAAACAGCACAAATCAATCTTGATTACAGCCAGGTTTCCGCGCCTATCAGCGGTCAGATAAGCAAGTCTGCCGTCACCGTGGGGGCCTTAGTCAGTGCCAACCAAGATACCGCTCTTGCCACAGTGACCCAACTGGATACTATCTATGTTGATTTAGTTCAGTCCAGTGCCCAGCTAATGCAATTAAAACAGGCGCTGGCGTCTGGCGCCATTACCGCCGATGCGGCGGCACAAACCGAAGTTGCATTGAAACTCGAAGATGGTTCTGTTTACTCACACAAAGGCACGCTGCAATTTTCTGAAGTTACCGTCGATCCTAGTACGGGCTCAGTTACGTTAAGAGCACAATTTGCTAACCCTGAAAAATTATTATTACCTGGCATGTATGTCAGGGCTGTCATTATTGAAGGGATAAAAAGCCATGCCATTTTAGCTCCACAACGGGGTATCAGCCGCAACAATAAAGGTGAAGCGACCGCTATGGTGATCAATGAGGACGGCAAGGTCGAAAACCGCGTTTTGCAAGCCGGGCGCACCATAGGCTCCAACTGGCTGATTGAAAAAGGTTTGTCCGCAGGCGATCAGCTAATTGTCGAAGGCCTGCAGAAAATCCGGCCCGGCGCTGCAGTACAGGCAGTTTCTGCTGGATCTGCTACCGCTAACAGTCAATAAAGGAAGATCCTGATGTCACGCTTTTTTATCGATCGTCCTATTTTTGCCTGGGTATTGGCCATAGTGGTTATGCTCGCTGGTGTGCTGGCAATCAATACCTTGCCTATAGCCCAGTACCCGGCAATCGCTCCCCCGGCCATCAGTGTTAGCGCTAATTATCCTGGTGCCTCTGCCCGCACCCTAGAAGACACAGTGACGCAAGTCATTGAACAAAAAATGAAAGGTTTGGATGGCCTCATGTATATGTCATCCACGTCCGAATCCAATGGTGCCATGACATTGACCCTGAGTTTCAGTGCCGACACCGATCCGGATATTGCCCAGGTACAAGTACAAAACAAACTCGCTTCTGCCACACCCTTATTACCCCAGGCAGTACAGCGTCTGGGAGTCACTGTCGCCAAATCATCCCGCAACTTTTTGTTGGTTGCCGGTTTTGTCTCTGAAGATGGCAGCATGAATAACATTGATATCGGCGACTATGTTGCCTCTAGCGTGTTAGATATCGTCTCCCGCGTCGATGGTGTAGGTGAAGTACAGTTGTTCGGTTCACAATATGCCATGCGTATCTGGCTCGATCCGGCCAAGCTGCAAAACTATAAATTGATGCCTGGTGATATCAGTGCTGCTATTACAGCACAAAATGCCCAGGTCTCGGCTGGTCAATTAGGAGGAATGCCCGCCATTGCAGGCCAGCAATTAAATGCTACCGTTACCGCCCAAAGTCGCTTACAAACGCCAGAGCAATTTCGTGCCATTCTGGTCAAAACCAACAGCAATGGCTCAGTCGTCCTTTTAGGGGATGTGGCCAAGGTTGAATTAGGTGGTGAAAACTATGGCGTAATCGCCCGCTATAACGGCAAACCCGCATCTGGACTTGCCGTAAAACTGGCCAGTGGTGCCAATGCACTGGACACCGCCGCCGGGGTAAAAAAAGCGCTGGCGGAGCTGGAGCCCTTTTATCCCGCTGGTTTAAAAACAGTCGTACCCTATGACACCACCCCTTTTGTGAAATTATCGATTGAAAAAGTTGTCACTACGTTAATTGAAGCGGTGGCATTAGTGTTTGTAGTAATGTATTTATTCTTACAGAACTTGCGGGCCACCTTAATTCCCACCATTGCTGTTCCAGTGGTGTTACTGGGAACTTTTGCTATTTTATCCGCCTTTGGTTATTCCGTTAACACCCTGACCATGTTTGCCATGGTATTGGCCATCGGCCTGTTGGTGGATGATGCGATTGTGGTGGTTGAAAACGTAGAACGGGTGATGACAGAGGAAAAGTTATCCCCTCTTGAAGCCACCCGTAAATCAATGGACGAAATCAAAGGTGCCTTGGTGGGTATTGCCATGGTGCTATCGGCCGTGTTTGTGCCTATGGCCTTTTTTGGTGGCTCTACAGGCGTTATATATCGCCAGTTCTCCGTTACCTTAGTGTCTGCCATGGGGTTATCGGTATTGGTTGCCTTGATATTGACACCAGCACTATGTGCCACATTATTAAAACCCAGTCGCGTGCACAACAACACCTCCTTAATGGGTAAGTTCTTCTCTGCTTTTAACCGCGGATTCAACCGCACCAATAAAGGCACACAAAGCTTTGCCAGTAAAATGATCAAACAAAGCAAACGCTACTTATTAGGTTATGGCGCAGTGTTTGCTGCCATGATTTATATTTTCGTTCAGTTGCCAACTGGTTTTTTACCGGACGAAGACCAGGGCATTTTATTTAACCAGGTCATTTTGCCAGCAGGCTCTACTACCGGGCAAACGCTCGAAGTAGTGAAGAAAATGGAAAACCATTTTCTGCACGATCAAAGCGATGCGGTGAAGTCTATTTTTACCGTCACAGGCTATAGCTTTGCCGGTTCAGGCCAGAATGCGGCTTTGGGTTTTGTCGGCTTAAAACACTGGGACGAACGTCAAGACGATGATTTAGCGGTGGGCGCAGTGGCAGGTAAAGCCATGGGCTTTTTCTCTACCATCAAAGAAGCTTTCGTCTTTGCCTTTGCCCCCCCAGCGGTAATGGAACTGGGTACAGCTAACGGTTTTAATTTGTTTTTACAAGACAAAGCGGGGGTCGGTCATGACCAGTTACTACAAGCGAGAAATATGTTGTTAGGTCTGGCAGGGCAAAGCCCGATATTGGCTGGTGTACGACCTAATGGTCAGGAAGACACACCTGAATTATCACTGGATATTGACCTAGCCAAAGCGGCTGCATTTGGCGTCAGCCAAGGGGATATCAACAGTACTTTATCTACCGCCTGGGGCAGCAGTTACGTCAACGACTTTATTGACCGTGGCCGAGTGAAAAAAGTGTATATGCAAGGCGTGGCTGACAGCCGCATGGTGCCAGAAGACTTAAACAAGTGGTACGTGCGTAATGACAAAGACGAAATGGTCCCTTTCTCTGCTTTTGCCGGCTCACATTGGACCTATGGCTCTCCTCGCTTGGAGCGTTATAACGGCTTCTCATCCATGGAAATTCAAGGAACGGCGGCAGCAGATTACAGTACTGGCGAAGCCATGGACGAAATGGAGCGTTTAATCAAGCAACTCCCCCCTGGCATTTCCTCTGAATGGACTGGTATATCCTACGAGGAACGCTTAAGTGGTGGGCAGGCGCCTTTATTATATGCCTTATCCTTGTTAGTGGTTTTCTTGTGTCTGGCCGCCTTGTACGAAAGCTGGTCAATACCTGTAGCCGTTATGTTGATAGTACCTCTGGGTATATTTGGTGCTGCTATGGCGGCATGGTTTGCTAACTTATCCAACGATATTTATCTGCAAGTTGCATTACTGACCACCATAGGACTGGCGTCAAAAAATGCCATATTGTTGGTTGAATTTGCCAATAGCAAAATAGAACAAGGTGCAGGATTGGTTGATGCGGCTATTGAATCTGTACGCTTACGTTTGCGACCCATATTGATGACATCCCTGGCCTTTATCTGTGGCGTATTGCCCCTAGCGCTTGCCTCCAGTGCGGGCTCAGGTGCACAAAATGCCTTGGGTATTGCGGTCATTGGTGGAACTCTAGCATCGTCTATTTTAGCGATACTGTTTGTGCCACTATTTTTTGTATTAGTGCGCCGGGTTTTCCCTGCCAAGCAAAAAGCGACAAAGGAGCACACCTAGTGAAAGTAAATGGAGTAACAGCCAACTGGGCTAGAAGCCGTTTTCAACAATAGCCAATAACAACAATTAATTCAGTAAAGTCTGGATAACAATAAAAACTGACACATCTGCTGCACCTAACGTGCAGCAGGTGTACACTTTTTATTAGAGTGAAGATTCAGGACTCTACCCTGAATGTGCATTAAATACCGGCCGGCAACAATTGATTAGTGGTCAGCAAACTCTATTGGCCAGCCAAATCAGTTTGTATAACGTGCCTGGAATGGCCGGGAGAACCCCAAAAAACGTCTCTATAGAGTCTAACTATTGGGCTGATAAGCCCAATACTGGAGTACCTAATGACAGAAAAAAATACTAAACGACATGCTGATCCCGTTTTGGCACAAGCGCGGCGAGAACAAGTGCTCTGCGCCGCCGCAGAATGCTTTCGCCGCAAAGGTTACCATGGTGCCGGCATGGCTGAGATATCAAGAACAGCAGAAATGAGCGCAGGTCATATTTATAACTATTTCGCCAGCAAAGAAGCCATTATTGAAGCGATTATTCAGCGCGATATGGAAGAGATGTTTTCAATATTTCAACAGTTTGAAGACCATCCCGATGATTTGCTGACCGTTATGCTCCAAGGTAGCGAAAATGGTGTTGAGCGCAAAATGGACAGAGAACAAGGCGTATTAGAGCTGGAAATGTTAGCGGAAGCCGCGCGCAACCAAAAAGTTGCCTGTTTATTACAACAAGCAGACACTCAAGCCAGAGAAAAAATGCGTCGTTTACTGACCAGCCAGCGCAGCTTGGTCAAAGATGTAACAGATAAAGAACTGGATGGCCGTATCAATGTCATTTTTGCCATGTTTAGCGGTTTATTACTGCGCCGGACGTTGTACCTCGAGCTACAAAAAGACACTATTTTACTGGCGTTAAAGCCAGCTTTAAAAACGCTTTTGTCCCCCTTTTGAGTAGGAATAAAAAACCCTACAGTGGTGACAGTTTAAAAGGAATGGGGCTTTGGTGAGCTGTGTTATGCAACCTCGCTTGCCTTTGATGTATGGCTACTTTTCAAATTTACATAGGGGCAAAATCCCCTTAAGACCCTAAAGGTAACCGATGATTTTTTTATATCAACTGCCTCTATTAGCATTATTGCTCGCCCCGGTGATGTTTTACATGATTAGTGCGTTGGTGATCAGCCACTTGCATAGTAAGTGGAATCGCTGTAGTAACTCACAAAGTTAATGAAAATTAGCCCTTCATGTATACTAATGCTCCCACTGGCTGGCTAATTTGATAGACTTGTAGGGTAACTACAGGCTAGCTTGGCGCCAGCCTACACTCAACTATCGGGAATTTTATGAGCAGAACAGTATATTGCAAACGTCTGAATAAAGAAGCTGACGGTTTGGACTTTCAACTTTATCCCGGAGAACTGGGAAAAGAAATATTCGATAATATATGCAAAGAAGCCTGGGCCGATTGGCAGAAAAAACAAACCATGCTAATTAACGAAAACAAACTTAATATGATGGAGCCCACCGCCCGACAATTTTTGGAAACCCAGATGCAAGGTTATCTGTTTGAAGGTAAAGAACCAGATATACAAGGCTATGTGCCACCTATAAGCTGAATCAGTTAACCTTACATCTACCGACTGTGTATATAAGCAGCGCTTTTAATGACTTTTGCGCATTTTTTATGCGAACGAACTTTAAAATATAAAAAAACGGATAAAGGGGTTGACATAAATGCCCATAATCCGTTTAATACGCCCCACACCGAAGCAGGCACAGCCTGCAACGTGTAGTCAGATTTGCCCGGATAGCTCAGTCGGTAGAGCAGAGGATTGAAAATCCTCGTGTCCTTGGTTCGATTCCGAGTCCGGGCACCATTATACAAACAAAAAAGCCTCAACCTAATCCGTTGAGGCTTTTTTGTTTGTATCGTTCACCAGAGACGGGCACCGCTTCTAGGGTGCAGCCAGTATTTTTAGCTGATCAGCAGCGCCTGACTAACAAATTTGAACATCCAAAGGATGCCTATGCTGGTACTAAATACCAAGAATAGTTTGTTACGCAAAATCTATTATTAATAAATAACGCCTTAACCTTCCGTGACGACATTCTGTAGAACTTAAGCCATCCTTTTGCACACGTTACGCTAATGCTCGCTGTAAGTATCATAGTGGGGCTAGCAACGGCCTTGTAACACCTGAGGGTAAGAAACGAGTATCAATAAATACTCAAGACGACAAATCCCATATGGACCCCACATTCCGCACCTAAAGTAGATATTTTAAATTCAAAGTCTATTTTCATTCAAAATACAATCAGATTTTAATGATCGTCGCCAAAAAATATAAATAGAGTATTTTTAGAACTGAATTTGTACAAAGTAATGAGTTGTTTTTTCAAGTGTGTCAAGTGTGGAATGTCAGATGGACACTAACAGAAACAGAAACTGCCACTGACGAGGGAACGGGGTAAATATCTAAGGCCTCGGCTTACCGTGCCATCAATTAATGTTTTATTAATCGCCCTGAACTTCAAAATTTGTGATTAATCTGTAGGCACTATTTAACGTACTTGGCGTAATACTCTTTGGATAAAACTTGAGCTTTGGCTATCTGGTCTGGTGTCATTTCTTTTTCTATGATGCCCCTATTTTTAGCTGCTCCGTCATGCCCCTGCGCGGCAGCAATATTCCACCAAACATAAGCCAACACACTGTCCTGTGCCGTACCTTGACCATCATAATATATACCGCCTAGATTATATTGAGCTAGCGCATAGCCCTTCTCTGCAGATTTTGTGTACCAGTAAATCTCCTGTTCATCATTTTCGTTGATGCCAGTGTTATTGCTATAACTTATCCCCGAAATGGATTGAGTATTTCCACTCCCCTTCTCAGCAGCTTTGGTAAGCCAGTAAACAGCCTGCTTATCATCTTTGGCGGTGCCTTGACCGTTATAATACATACCACCAAGATTGTATTGAGCCAATGTATAGCCCTGCTCCGCAGCCTTGATGTACCAATAAACAGCCTGTTTATCATTTTTTTGTGTCCCTAAGCCATTGCTATACATTATGCCCAGATTATATTGAGCTTCAGCAAGTCCTTGCTCGGCAGCTTTGGTGAACCAGTAAACAGCTTGTTTATCATCTTTGGACGTGCCGGTCCCATTGCTGTAACTGACACCCAGAATTGATTGAGATTCAGCAACGCCTTGCTCAGCAGCTTTGGTGTACCAGTAAACAGCCTGCTTATCATCTTTGGCCGTACCGATGCCATTGCTATAACTTGTGCCCAGAATAGATTGGGCTTTAGCAACACCTTGCTCAGCTGCTTTGGTGTACCAGTAAACAGCCTGCTTATCATCTTTGGCCGTGCCGATACCCTTGCTATAACTTACGCCCAGAATGGATTGAGCTTCAGCAATGCCTTGTTCAGCAGCTTTGGTGTACCAGTAAACAGCCTGCTTATCATCTTTTGGCGTGCCCGTGCCGTCGCTATAACTTATGCCGAGAATGGATTGAGCGTCACCACGCCCTTGCTCAGCAGCTTTGGTGTACCAGTAAACAGCCTGCTTATCATCTTTGGCTGTGCCTGTGCCATTGCTATAACTGACACCCAGAATGGCTTGAGCATCCCCGCGCCCCTGCTCAGCAGCTTTGGTGTACCAGTAAACCGCCTGCTCATCATCTTTTGGTGTGCCGGTGCCATTGTTATACATTAAGCCCAGATTGTATTGAGCTGAAGCATGTCCTTGTTCGGCAGCTTTGGTACAAATGGAAAAAGCTGGATCGTAATCACCTTCTGTAAATTTATCCAGGCAAGTAGCGTTTAGGTCTTCCTTAGTCTCAGCAAAAATAGGAGCAGCCAAGGTAAGTAAAACGGAAATTAACAAGTACTTAATCAGGTTAAATATCGGGGTGCTTTTATGGGTAGATTGGCAGAGTTCATCCATGGCAATACAGCTTCCAAGGTTAGTGATATTGATTTACAGTAATCTTCATTTTACCACAATATTTTATTCATCCTTGTTTGGCAAGCAGGCCCTTTGTATTTCTTCCCGCAACGTCAGACCCTTTATTAAATGACCAGGCCGGTGATGACAATAAATGCCCAATATATTTTACTTGTAGACGTAACAGCGATCATCCAATACTACGAGCTATGCTTGGCCCACTGCCCTATATAAGCTCGTCGAAAACAACAACAAACGGTAGTGGGAATTCAGGTTGTAATAAAAGTGTGCGCTTCTTATCACCTTCAGTCACAAGAGCTAAAAAGTACCTTTTATTATTAGCTGGGTGGATAACTTTGGGGTAATAGGCTAGATGAAATGGGGCTAGATAACCCAGTCTAACAATTAAAAGCTGCTGATAATTAATCAGAGGCCGTACGACTGAAATGAAACACTTAAACTGACATTGTGTACTTGAAAAACACTTTATTTTTTGTACAGATTGAGTTTAAAAAACACACAGTTCATATTTATTGGCGACGTATATTAAAATCTGACTGTGTTTTGCTCAAAACAGGTTCAGAATTTAAAATCTCGACTTTAGGTGCGTAGTGCACCTTAAGTCGGTTACCCCACACCAAGGATGCTTTATTACCTAAAGTCTAAAACCATTATCAACAAATATGGCCTAAACTTTTCGTGACAACATTTTTTATGTACTCAGCCTATCACTACAAAACGGGTTACACCAACGGTCACTGTAAGCATTATGGCGGCGCTACAAAATCCAGAAACCTCATACAATTTTGTGAAATTCCAATCTGAATGGGTCAGGTAATCTGCTTTGGTAATAGCACAGTAGGGCTGAGTCAAAGATTTGATTAGGTGATTCGGTTAAACAGCCTTAGTGTCTCTTTGAGTGATTTAGACTGCTGTTGAACTAATTCAAGCAATTGCGATCGCTCCGGCCATGCTTGTAGCTGTTCCGTGATCGCCCGCTGCCTCTCAACTGCGTCAATCAATGCGATCCTTAAAACCTCAATACCAATGCCGCTCATATGGTCATCCCTGTAGTCGTTTGCGTGGATCTTAAGTGTAGAACAGGTTGAAAATAGTTCATCCTAAAATAAGGCTTATACCCAAGTGACTTCAATATGCCTAGGTCACTTGGGTATATAAGTTTTACTTTGATGGATGTCATCATTTTCAGCGCCTTAACCCTTTGCTAGTCGCAGAGGTGTCGTGATAACAGGAATAAAGCTGCGTGATGAAATGCAAAGCTAAAACGCACTCAGGCCTTCGGTGCAATAATGATGGTACACCTTAGGGCTTTTTTTTTGCCGATAAGCATGGCGCTCTTTTAGGTCATGTCACTGAACAACGTTTTTTAGCCTGCTGCGCCTAAATGATTATTTAATGCCATCCATCGTTTTTCATCTCCCTCGCCCACTTCTATGTTCTATTTTTGAACTACGCTATTAGCTGATTCAATGATATACAAGACAACAAATATGCGCCAATCCAGCTATTTCCAATCCCTTATTTCGCGGATCTTTTTCTGTTTTTTGCTGGTCTTTTATTACCCTTCCAGTGCCGCTATTCCCTCCATAGAACTTTCGACGGTATATAGAGACAACATAGAGGTAAATGACTACTGGGTAAGCGAGAAACTCGATGGCATTCGCGCCCGGTGGGATGGCCAACACCTTATATCTAAAAGCGGAAACCCATTTAATTCGCCTCACTGGTTTATCGCTGGTTTTCCCACTCAGGCCCTGGACGGCGAATTGTGGATCGCCCGAGGCCGTTTCGAGGAAACGATCTCAATAGTGATGCGTGCTAATCCGGGAGAACAATGGAAAAGGCTTAAATTCATGCTGTTTGACTTGCCCAATCACAAGGGCACATTCAGCCAACGCCTAGATAAATTGGCGGCTCTGGTCGCCAAAAGTGATTCCCCATACCTTGAATTAATCACTCAGTATAAACTAACCGATAAAAGGGCATTGATGGACAAGTTAGATGACGTTGCTGCATTAGATGGCGAAGGCTTGATGCTCCATCATCAGGATGCCACTTATACTCCAAAGCGCAGTCCACATTTACTCAAATTAAAAAAATATCAGGATGCAGAAGCCACGGTTATTGGTCACCTGCCTGGTAAGGGAAAATATCAAGGCCTGCTCGGCTCGTTATTAGTGCAACTTGCAGGTGGAGAAAAATTCAAGATCGGTTCAGGCTTAAGTGACCAACAACGCCAACATCCACCTCCCGTAGGCACAATCATTACTTTCAAGTATTATGGTAAAACAGCCAGAGGTATACCGCGATTCGCCAGCTTTATGCGTGTTAGAAACCCCCTCTGACAGCAAGTTAACAACATAAACTGTTGTTCACTTATGATTAGTCGTTATAATCTGATCCAAAATTTCTGATGATAACTATAAACGGGCAACCCCTGACGTGGAGAAAAGAGTGAAAAGTAAAATCTTATTATGCGTATTTCTTGGTTTAGCATCGGTATTCGCTGCCCACGCTGAGGTTGATTCAGATGATGCCATCAAATCTCGTATCGAGCCAGTGGGTAGCATTTACATAGCCGGAGCAAAAGCACAAAGTGCTATGGCCAGTGGACCGCGTTCGGGCACTGAGGTTTATAATAAAGCGTGTGTAGCTTGTCATAGTTCCGGTGTATTGGGCGCGCCCAAGTTCCAAAATGCTAGCGAGTGGTCTCCTCGTCTTGAGAAAGGTTTTGATGTAGTATGGCAAAACGCTATCAACGGCATCAACGCCATGCCGCCAATGGGTGCCTGTGGGGATTGCTCGGATGAAGAAATCAAGGCTGCTATCGAGCATATGATCGAAGGTATCTAATACCTTGTTTTTAAGTGATTTTGTATAAAAAAAAGCCACCTTAAGGTGGCCTTTTTATGAAGAATAGTTTACTTTTATAGCATCAAAAAATAATTAAAAATTAATTGTGCCTGCAAATATTACCCATATGGAAAATAATAAACATTCCAGTGAATTATCTTTGGAAGAGTTACGTGAACTCATTCCTCAGTTGCAGCAACTAACCGTTAAATATAAACATTCTGAAGCGATCCAAAAATCCCTTTTTGACATCTCTGAGCTAGCCAGTTCGGTTAATGAATTGACAGAATTATATCCCTCAATTCATAATATTATCGCCCGTTTTATGAATGCCCAAAATTTTTATGTGGCTTTTTATGAGAAGGAAAATGCCATCATTGATTTTGTCTACTTTGTTGACCAATTCGAAGAACTTGAGCAGAGTCGAGAATCCGCAGATAAAATTAAAAATAGCCTTACTAGCTATATATTGCTCAGTGGCAACCATTTATTTTTAACTCAGGAAAATTTTCACCAACAAGTTAAATCTTTAAGCGTTAATTATATCGGACCTTTGCCCGTTGATTGGATCGGTGTTCCACTTAAACGTGGTAATCAAGTGATTGGCGCCATGGTGATACAAAGTTACGATAAGGCAATTCGCTACACCCAAGAAGACCTCGACATATTGTTGTTTGTTTCCCAGCATATCGTTAACGCTGTGGACAGAGTCAAGAGTCGTGAGCTAAACGAACAAATTATCCGCGAGCGTACCCAACAACTACAAAATATCAATGAAGTGTTACAAGCAGAAATAAACGAACGGCAAAAAGTAGAATCTCTACAACAAGCCCTGTTTGAAATATCCGAATTATCTGCTTCTGTAGATGGCGAAATGGCAGATTTTTATGCCTCGCTACATAAAGTACTTGCGAGGTTGATTAGTGCCCCTAACTGCTATATTGCTACCTTAAACGCAGACAAACAACACCTGGAGTTTCCCTATTATTTTGATGAGTTGAGCACACAGGGCCACTCCAGAGAAATAAGCTTAGGTTTAACCGAATTTGTATTACGCTCAGGTAATGCTGAACTTATTAATCCGTCACGTGTGCAAAATTTGATGGCGTTAGGGGAAATAGATCCTCGAACTGCACAACTGATGATAGAAAATAATACTTCATGGTTAGGTTCCCCCCTGGTTGTGGATGGTGAAATTTCAGGTGTAATAGCAGTACAGTCTTACCGCGAAGGTGAACATTATTCGCTGCAGGATTTGGAACTACTGCGTTTCGTTTCCCATCACATAGCTGTCGCTCTGGAGCGCAAAAGCTCCTCAGAGGCCATACACTTATACAATCAGCAACTGACTGAAAAAGTAAAAGAGCGCACTAAAGAGCTACACAAAACCAATTTGTCATTACAAAAACAGGTGAAAGAACGTGAAGCGATTCAGCAAAAATTGGTTCACGATGCTAACCATGATGCGTTAACCCAGTTACCCAATCGTGCAATGTTTACCAACAGGCTTGAGTTAGCTCTGGCAAGTAAACAGCGTCACTTGCATAACAATTTTGCTGTGGCGTTTATCGATCTGGACCGGTTTAAACAAATAAATGACACTATTGGCCACCATGCAGGTGACGCTTTTCTGGTGGAAGTAGCCAGGCGTATTACTGAATGCATTCGTGGACACGACTTATTAGCCCGTCTGGGTGGTGACGAGTTTGTGATCCTGCTCGACAACTTTGAAAAGCCTGCTGACGTTGAGGTTATAGCCACTCGGATAATCAATTCTACCGCTGCACCTTTCGTGATAGAAGGGCGAGAGGTTTTTTCTGGAGCCAGTATTGGCATAGCCTACATTGAAAGTGGCTACCAGTCTGCCAGTGAAATAGTACGAGATGCAGATTCAGCTATGTATCAGGCTAAAGCTAAGGGGCGTGGTCAATATATCGCTTTTCATAAGTCCATGCGCAAAAAATCACTTGAAGAGCTTGATATTGAAATTGAAATTGAAAACCAATTTCGCAAAACACTTAAATCTGAATCTTTTAGTGTTTTCTCCCAACCAGTATTTGACATGCATACCACTCAGCACTTGTATGATGAGTGTATGGTCTGCTGGGATCACCCCAAACTGGGATTAATGGAACGTGAGCGTTTTTGGCAAATCGCCGAACACAGTGGTTTAGTTGCAGAAATGGACATCTTTATGCTCAAGGCTGCCTGTGCCATGCTGCAACGTAGACAAGGTGGTGCCTCATCCAGCAAAGATTATAAAGTTTCTGTGAACTTGTCGATCCATTATCTCACCCAGATCGAACGTACTGTCCAGCTCATTACCTATGTAAAAAATGCCGGTATCGACCCCAAAAGACTAATTTTCAAATTTGATGAAAATGATCTGAATCGACGCTCAGAATATAGTTTACCGGCGATTAAACACCTTAAACATACCGGCATAAAATTGCTTCTGGATAACTTCGGCAGTGGCTTAGCGTCCCTGAGTTATTTATATTCCTATCCCTTTGACTTTGTTAAAGTCGATCGTAAGTTAGTCAAAAATGTTCTAAAGTCCCAGCGAAACCTTAAGTTGATCCAATCGGTGCTCGCCATATCTCATCACCTGAACTTCAAATTAATCGCTGCTGGGATCGCTAATAAAGAGCAATATAAGCTACTCAGTTCAGTAGGATGCCAGTATGGCCAGGGAGACTATCTGCAAGAAGCCAATGCAATAGAGCTCTGAAGCTGCAACGCCAATGACTTGGTTATCAACTATGATAGTATTACTTTTTATTTAGCATTTCCCTCAGGTTAGCGATACCCGTTTGACCTTTCTGCTGGCGAACTTCAGCACTGACTTTGACTTTTTTCTGTTCCCAAATCACGTCATCCGTTGGCAACTCATGTAAAAATCGGCTAGGTTCAGGCTGCATGACTTCGCCATATTGACGTCGCTCTTTAACCAGGGTGAAAAATAATTCTCTTTTAGCCCGGGTGATCCCCACGTAAGCCAGACGTCGTTCTTCTTCAATATTATCTTCATCTATACTGCTATGATGAGGTAACAATCCCTCTTCCATGCCCACCATGAAAACATAAGGAAACTCCAGGCCTTTAGAAGCATGCAGGGTCATTAATTGCACCTGATCTGTTTCTTCATTATCTTCCCCTCGCTCCATCATATCTCTGAGTATCAAACGATTGACCACCTCCTGCAACGTCATAGGAGGATCAAGCTCTGAGCCTTCGAGCATATCGCTGATCCAGCCAAACAAGGTACTGATATTGGCCATACCCATTTCTGCTGCTTTAGGACTGGTACTGGTCTCATAAAGCCATTCTTCATAGCCTATAATCTTGATCATTTCACGAATACTGGCGATACCATCGCCCCGTAATGCGCGGTCTGATAACTCTACTATCCAGCGACTGAAATGCTGGATGGCCAACAATGATTTACCTGTGACCACTTCAGGTAATCCCGGATCACAGGCTGCAGTAAACATAGTACTTTTGTTTTGATTGGCAAAATTTCCCAGCTTTTCCAGCGTCACCCGGCCAATGCCACGGGTGGGTGTATTAATAACCCGCAGTAAGGCATTGTCATCATCCTGATTTACCAATAAGCGTAAATAGGCCATGATATCTTTAACTTCAGTACGTCCAAAAAAGGACATGCCACCATTGATTTTATATGGAATACGGTTACCCATCAGCACTTTTTCAAATAACCTGGATTGAAAGTTACCGCGGTACAAGATTGCATAATCCTTAAAACTGGTACCTTGCATAAATTTATGGGCGAGCAGTTCAGCCACTACTCGCTCCGCTTCGTGGGTTTCATTTTTGGCAACAATAATACGTAATTCAGTACCGTAGCCCAATTCTGAGAACAAACGTTTTTCAAATACATGGGGGTTATTTTGAATCAATATATTAGCGCAATGCAAAATACGTCCTGATGAACGGTAGTTTTGTTCCAGCTTGATCACTTTAAGGTTGGGAAAATCCTGACTTAACAACACCAGGTTCTGCGGCCGGGCGCCGCGCCATGAATAGATGGATTGGTCATCATCCCCTACCACAGTAAAGCGCGCTCTTTCCCCTGCCAATAGCCTGACCAACTCATACTGGCTGGTATTCGTATCCTGGTATTCATCCACTAACAGGTAGCGTATCCTGTTTTGCCATTTTTTCCGCGCTGTTTCGCTGTTCTTCAGTAGTAAGGTAGGCAGCAAAATCAGATCATCAAAATCCAGAGCGTTATAGGCACGTAGGTGATCTTGATAGCGCTGATAAAATTGCGCAAATTCAGGGTCATAGGTGCCGGTCCCTTTATGTTGAAGCTGCTCGGGCAGGATCAAGTCATTTTTCCAGTTAGAAATACAACTCTGCAGCAATTTCAGTTGTTCTTTGTCACCATCAAGCTCGTGATCGCTAAGATCTTTGAGCAACGACAAACTGTCTTTATCATCAAACAGTGAAAAACCCGGTTTAAGGCCGAGATTTTTCACTTCTGATTTGATGATGTTTAAACCAAGCGTATGAAAGGTAGAAACTTTTAAGCCCCGGGCCTCTTTTTTACCCAACGTCTGCGCCACCCGCTCTTTCATTTCCCGTGAGGCTTTGTTGGTGAACGTGACCGCAGCAATATAGCGCGCAGGAATATCACATTCACGCACTAAATAGGCAATTTTATTGGTAATTACTCGGGTTTTACCACTACCGGCACCTGCTAGTACTAGGCAGGGACCGGAGATATAATTAACAGCTTGCTCTTGACCGGGATTAAGTTTCATTGCATACACTTTTCATAAGGGGCGGGGATTGTAAGAAATTATCGACGTCAATACCATGTCTGTGAACCAGCAAATAGCCCCGGGCCTAATTTGTGTCTCACATTGGTGTTTTATGGTAGAGCTTTCGCTACAATAGTCTTTTAACTTACCTTTGGAGCATCCCATGCTTGATCCGAAAAAATTAGAAGAATTGGCAAAACAAATCACCGATGCTATTCCCCCCGGAATGAAAACCATGGCTGAGGGGGCAGAAGCCAAAGTAAAACAAGTACTGCAGAGTCAATTAAACAAACTAGACTTCGTCAGTCGCGAAGAATTTGATGTACAAAGTAGTGTGTTGCTACGCACTCGCCAGAAACTGGAAGCATTGGAAGCCAGACTGGCTGAATTAGAAAAATCCCGGATCCTGGATAAAACCGATCCTGGCTAAACTTGACTCCTTATTGGTAGACGGTAGCAGAAGAACTTTACAGTTTTTTTGCTGTTAGTCTACTAGGGGGATTACCCGGTGGGCAAGGCAAAATGCCCTATAATCCCCAATACTATGGCCAGACCGACATAATTATTATTCAAAAAGGCCTTAAAGCACCCTTGACGAGTTCGCCGCCAAATTAATTTTTGTTGATACACAAATAATCCAGCTACCACCACCAGCGCACTAAAATATGGCCAGTGCAGTCCCAGGTAGTACCCTATAACAGCCAAAACCAACACCATGCCCAATTGTAATAAAGCGATGATCAGTCTGTCGTATTGACCAAACAAAAGTGCAGTAGATTTTACGCCAATTTTTATATCATCATCTCTGTCCACCATGGCATATTGAGTATCATAGGCCACAGTCCACAATATATTGGCTGCAAATAAGGCCCAGCCCCACCCCGCAACTTGCTCGGTAACCGCCATACAAGCCATGGGAATAGCCCATCCAAAGGCCGCCCCCAGTACTACCTGGGGTAGATGAGTGTAGCGTTTCATAAAGGGGTAACAACTGGCCAATATAAGCGCCACACTGGACAACAGGATAGTTTGCCAATTCAGGGTCAGCACCAGTAAAAATGCCAATAACACTAAAACCGCAAACAAGCCCAACGCCTGCTTTTCACTCACAGTACGGGTCACCAAAGGGCGTTGTGCTGTGCGTTCAACACTTCCGTCAATAGCGCGATCAGCGTAATCATTGATCACGCAACCGGCGGAGCGCATAAGTACGACCCCGGAAACGAACACCAGCAAGATTAAGATATCCGGTAAACCCTGGGCGGCTAAAAATAGCGCCCACAAAGTGGGCCATAGCAACAGATATATACCCACTGGTTTATCCGCCCGCGTTAGTTGCCATAAACCTCTTAGGGTGCCGGGAGAAAACAGATTAGTACTCATCGATACGCCCATGGTATGGGGGGGCTTGGGGCAAAAAAGTTTCAGCTATCATCATACTAAGATGCTGATAGCGAAATACCGAGCGCCTTGCCCATAGTTGCTGCGCCTCGGGCAAGTTGTTGGCCCTTAACCACGTTTTCGCTGGTTGCAGACAGATAAACTGAAACGGCATACGCTTGAACCTGTCGTCGTTAAAAATGAGATGGCCCAGTGGCCTGTTGCCTAAATGGGCAAAATCCTGTTCACACAATGTTTGGGGGATCACTGAGCGGGCAAAGACCCAAGGCTGGTTGTCACCATATAAAATGACTTCCCTCACTTGCCAATTGCTCTGGCTTTGCTCTTCTAACTGCATATCCAGTTGCTGGTATTCTTCGGCCGTGGCCAATTGCTGACGCTGAGTTAACACCCCAACGGTAAAATTCCGGCAATGGGTTTGCAAACGTTCCGTTAGGGATCCGCTGTGCAATAACCAACTTTTAAGGGTGTCATCGGCGATCGACAACTCATTTATGCCGTGCCAAAGAGCGTTATCGGCACATCGCAGATGTGTTTGTTTGGATTTAGTAGTTAACATCGTGACGCATAGTATCAAATGCTCTATATGGACAAAAGAGTGAGTAAAAAATGTTTTAGTCCATCCACCGTTTCTTGGTAAACTAGCGACTTGCTAATAATATGTCTATATCCACCGAGATTTAAACAAATGAGAAAAAGAGGACTAGTGTTTTTTTGTCTACTCTTGCTGATTAGTCTATGCGCAAATCTTTATGCGCAAGAACCTGCTAGCAAGAACTTCGCTTATTTCGGTTTAGAGCCAGAGATAGTCACCAATTATTTGGGAGCCAGTGCCCGCAAGCTCGGTTATGTGCGCGTTTCCATAGAATTGATGCTGGAAGATGCCGACTACCTCAGCGTAGCCGAGCATCACGCTCCTCTTTTGCGGGCCACCGCAATAGAGATACTAGGCCGTCAACGTGAAGATCGTGTTAAATCCTTAACGGGCAGAGAAGATATTCGTCGAGCCTGTCTGGAAACCATGCGCAAACTGATGAAAATAGAAACCGGCTCTTATATGATCAAGGACGTAATTTTCACCAAATACCTTTACTTCGGATAATACTTAGCGATTTTGTCCAGCAACACTGCAAACAGACAGCCGCTTAACAAACCCACTGTATGGGCTGTATTGGCCATGCTAACCCATAAAATATCGGCATAGCCAATAACTAACCACACCAATAAAAAACCAATCAGAGGTTTAGGCAATGACAGTCCCCATTTGGGGCGCAGCCACCCCAACCACCATACGCAACCCACTAGCGCATAAACGACGCCAGACAAACCACCGAAATTTACTCCGCTGACCAAAAGCTGGCCAACATTGGACAAAATTGCAGAGATCATAAAAAGAGCGACTAAGGTCGCCTTACCAAATTTACGTTCAATTTGACCGCCTAACATCCACCACCACAATACGTTAAAGACAATGTGTAGCACGGAAAAATGAATCAGTGCCGGGCCAACTAATCGCCACCACTGCTGATCATTAAACAGTTCAGCCAGAGGCTGAATACTTAGAAACTCATAGGGCTGGTGAATACCAATGGCCGCCAGCAAATAAATAGTGATACACAGTATTAGCACCACACTGGTCACGGGTACTTCTTTGAGGCTAGTGAACAGTTGATGAGCAGAAAAATAGCTGACGGGCGACAACTTAACCGTCTTACCCGCATCCCAGGCAGCCTGCTGGTATTTGTGATCATCTGGATTGCTTACAAATTCGTTAGCTATATTCTGAGCTTGTTGTTCCTGATCTTCATCTAACAACACAACACCGTGAGTATGATCCCCTACCTGGGAGACATATTGCGCACCAATATGCTGACTTTGCAGATAATTGACCAATAATCTAGCAGAGCGTTCCTGGGTGAAAGCCATCAATACAGGGTGTTGGGTCATCTAGTCTGTATCACCGGTGGTAAATGGCATACTTTGTCGCCAGGCTTCAAAACCGCCATCCAAACTGTACACCTGTTCGAATCCCTGATGAATCAAAAACTGGGCTGCCTGCTGGCTACTATGGCCATGATAACAACACACTATTACTGGGGTATCAAAGTCGGTTTCCTGGGTAAAATTCACCAGAGTTCCGTTGGTCAGGTGTACCGCTCCTGTGATATGCCCGGTGGCAAAAGATTGTTCATCTCGAATATCCACCAACCGTGCATCTGTATTTTCCAGTTTTTCTTGGGTTTGCTGTACCGAAATATGTGCGAATTGCTCCATATAATTATCCCTTACTGCCAGTTCAAAATGACTTTGCCTGATTGGCCTGAGCCCATGGTATCAAATCCCTGCTGAAACTCATCGACATTAAATTGATGCGTAATAATAGGCGACAAATTCAACCCCCCCTGAATTAAAGTAGCCATCTTATACCAGGTTTCAAACATTTCGCGACCGTATATGCCTTTAATCGTCAACCCTTTAAAAATCACCTGATTCCAGTCGATCGCCACATCTCCCGGCGGGATACCAAGCATGGCAATTTTGCCACCATTGTTCATCTTGCTCAACATATCTCTAAATGCAGCCGGCACCCCTGACATCTCCATACCCACATCAAAGCCTTCTGTCATACCCAGTTCTTGCATAACATCGGTAAGATTTTCGTGGGACACATTGATTGCCCTTGTGGCCCCCATATCTCTGGCTAGTTGCAAGCGATACTCGTTGATATCCGTTATTACTACGTGTCTGGCACCCACATGTTGTGCCACAGCAGCGGCCATTATACCAATAGGCCCGGCACCGGTTATCAATACGTCTTCGCCGACCAAATCAAAAGACAAAGCCGTGTGTACTGCATTACCAAAGGGATCAAATATCGCAGCCAGATCATCGCTGATATTATCAGGGATTTTAAAGGCATTAAAAGCTGGGATGCTCAGGTACTCAGCGAAGGCGCCTTGACGGTTTACGCCCACACCTGAAGTATTGCGGCATAGATGTCTGCGACCGGCGCGGCAATTACGACAATGACCACAGGTAATATGCCCTTCTCCCGACACTCTGTCTCCCAAATTAAAGCCTCGCACTTCCTGGCCAATTTCTACCACTTCACCGACGTATTCATGGCCAACTATCATAGGCACCGGAATGGTTTGTTGTGACCATTCATCCCAGTTATAAATATGCATGTCAGTACCACAAATGGCTGTCTTACGGATCTTGATTAATAAATCATTGTGACCTATTTCCGGAACGGCAGCTTGGATCTGCCAAATGCCTTTTTCGGCATGTAATTTACTCAGTGCTTTCATGCTATCACTCCCAACTCTTTGCCGACGGCTATAAAGGCATCAACGGCACGGTCAATTTGTTCAATACTGTGGGCGGCAGACATTTGGGTGCGGATACGTGCCTTATCTTTAGGCACAACGGGGAACGAGAAACCCACTACATAAATATCTCTTTCCAGCATTTTTTCTGCCATCAAACTGGCCAACTTGGCATCCCCCAACATCACCGGAATAATGGCGTGATCTTGTCCCGACAAGGTAAAACCAGCCTGCTCCATCCGCGCTCTAAAATGTTGGCTATTGTGGCGTAATCTGGCTCTGAGTTCATGGCCATCTTTGAGCATATCAAATACCATCAAAGACGCTGAAACGATAGGTGGTGCAACAGAGTTAGAAAATAAGTAAGGCCGCGAACGTTGACGCAACCATTCAACTACTTCCTTTTTACCCGAAGTATAGCCACCTGATGCACCGCCCAGCGCTTTACCTAAGGTACCTGTAATGATATCAACACGGCCCATCACGTTACAATATTCATGACTACCTCGGCCTTGTTCACCAACAAAACCCGTAGCATGACAATCATCGACCATCACCAGCGCACCATACTTATCAGCCAGATCACAAATATTAGCAAGGTCAGCTATGACTCCGTCCATCGAAAATACACCATCAGTAGCGATGAGGATTGTTTTTGCTCCATCTGCTTGGGCTTTTTGTAGCTGGGTATCGAGTTCCAGCATATCGTTATTGCCGTAGCGATAACGTTTGGCCTTACATAATCTGACCCCGTCAATAATGCTGGCATGATTTAAGGCATCAGAAATAATGGCATCATCCGGCCCCAACAAGGTTTCGAACAAACCGCCATTGGCATCAAAACAGGAGGGGTACAAAATAGTATCTTGCATGCCCAAAAAGTCACTAATTTTGGTTTCCAGGGCTTTGTGAATATCTTGGGTGCCACAGATAAAACGTACAGATGCCATACCAAATCCGTGGCTGTCCAGCCCCTCTTTGGCGGCAGTAATAAGCTGTGGATGATTGGCTAATCCAAGATAGTTATTGGCACAGAAGTTTAATACCTTTTGGCCATTGGCTACTTCTATATCGGCTTGCTGTTGGGAATGAATGACCCGCTCGGTTTTATACAGACCTTGCTCACGGGCTTCACTAATTTGTTTTCCCAGACGCGTATAGAATTCTTGCTTCATATATTCACTCTTATGTAGTTATCAATGCCAGTATGATAATGGATAACAAGTGTAACTGGCGAATAATTCTGATAATTGGTCATTTACCTAATCCCCCCTGATCGTCACTGATTTTGTACATGTTAAAAGTCACGTTTAGATGATTTTAGGGCTCTGATGATTCCATATCCCGCCGACTAGTTTGTTAGGTAAACATGATATAAGTCGGCTGCCAATATCGGTCTGGAAATGTAATAACCTTGAGCAATTTATAATACATTACAGGTTTTTTTTACCAAAAGATGCGCCGCAACATAATAGAATTTCTATGCGTAGCTTAGTCGTTTGAGAGATCAAACTTATTTGCCGTCCCCTTAGATGATATAAAGCTGTTAAAATAGTAGTGAACTTATTATTGCGAACCATCAATGCCTCAAAATTATCGTCCCAGCCTGCGTCAGGAAATTACCCGTTGGGCTTACTCCTGCCTACTTTTTTTACTGTTACCTATATTGCTAGCGCATTTTGGGTATCGCTGTCTAAGCCGTCACCCTGACTATTCTCGCAAACGGGCCCAACGCTTTGCCTTGTGCATGTCTGCTGCGCAGTCAGGGGGGATATTGATCCACTGCGTATCCGTTGGCGAAGTAGTAGCGGCGGCCAATGTGGTCAAGGCCTTAAGAGTAAAACAGCCTACATTGCCTATAACACTGACTACCACTACCGCCACCGGCGCCCAGCGGGTACTGGATTTATTTGGCTCTGGGGTGGCCCATTGTTATTTACCTTATGATCTGCCTTTTATGATGCAACGCCTACTCGATGTGTATCGCCCGGCACAAGTGTTGATCACTGAAGTAGAGCTATGGCCGAACCTGATCCACCAATGCTGGCGCAGCAATATACCGGTGTCGGTCATCAACGCACGTATGACGGAAAAATCTGCCCGCGCCTACGGTAAAATCAGCCCCTTGTTTACGCCCATGTTAATGAAATTATCCGCTATCTGCGCCCAGGGACAACGGGATTTCAACAACTATTTAGCATTAGGCGCACCGCAAAATACCTTATTTTTAACCAACAACATCAAGTTTGCCCAACAACCCGATGCACAAACCCTGGACATAAGCGCACAGCTTGTAAAGAAATTTAATCTACAGGGACGAACCATACTGGTGGCGGGCAGCACCCATGAGCCTGAAGAATCCATGTTACTGGACGCCTACCAGGCATTACGTGTGCATCAGCCAGACCTGCTGTTGATTATCGTCCCCCGCCATCCCCAGCGCTTTGATGCTGTTTACGGGCTTTGTCTTGGCAGCGGGCTTAACTGTGCCAGAAGCACCTCAGCGCCAAAGGACACAGCATCCATCCAAATATTGCTAGTTGACCAAATGGGCTTACTGCAAGGTGCCTATGCCCTGGCACACGTTGCTTTTGTCGGGGGCAGTATTGCCGATCGGGGCGGACACAATGCACTGGAGCCGGGCGCTTTTTCCGTGCCTGTGATCATGGGCCCACATACCTATAATAATCCCGAAATTTGTCAGGCCCTGGCCACAGCGGGTGCCTTGGAAACTGTACTTAATGCTCAGGACATAGGGCGCCAGGTGGGTCATTGGCTTACAGACAAGCCCGCCCGTATCACTGCCGGGCTTAACGCACAGCAGGTATTAAAAAATAATAGTGGCGCTGTGGACGCCACGTTGTCGATCCTGCAACTTTAGTACACCAGCATCCATCTGTTGAGAAGCCGTTTGTTACTGCAAAGAACGAAACAAATCAACTAATGCCTTGGCTTCACGCTCCACCGTATAGTGTTCAAGCACACGCTGGCGACCGGCCAGGCCCATTGCGGCCAGCTTTTGGGGATCCGCCAGTAACAAATCCATTTTCTGGGTAACCGCGGCTAAATCTTCCACTGGCACAACATGACCGTCTATATCTTCGCGAATAATTTCTTGCCAGGCCCCTGCTTCGCTCGCTAACACCGCAGCACCACAACTCATCGCCTCTAACACCGTCAGGCCGAATCCTTCGTTATCACTTAATGCCGCCACCATCGACAGAGCGCTGAAAATGGGCGGAATACGTTCAAAGTGCAGCTCCCCGGTAAAGATAATTCGTTCGCTTAGTCCGGCCTGCTCGACTTTGGCTTTAAGATCATCAACAAACTCACTATGGCTAGATGAAATTGCCCCCACCACCAGCGCGGTATAATCTGGATATTTAACCAGTAACTTGATACAGGCGTCGACAAAAAGGTGTACACCTTTTTGTTTCCTGACCCGGCCGAGGATAGCGATGCCATATTTCCCTCCATACCCCAAATCTTGCCAGGCCTTAAGTTTATCTGCTGCTGGTGCATAGTCGTTGACTTGCACGCCATGGGGGATGATGGCATCAGGTTTTTCTGTCAGATATTTAGCTGAAGTTTGGCTAATGGCGACCACGGCGTCCATTTTCCTGGTTAACCACAGGGTTGAGCCCGAACGAAAGCGTTGGGCAGCAGAGCTGAAAACGATCTTTATTTTGGCGCGAAAAACATATTTGAGTACGACCGCCTGGATCATTTCATCAACCCGACGGGCATGAAATATTCGGTATTTACCACTTTTTAAAGGCTTGCGACACATGACTGCCGTTTGCCAAAAGCTGATCGCCATATTTGGGTTGCTCAAAAAATGCTTACCCATCACCCGCAAGTGGATCAGCTTTCGTTGATGGGACAATACTTGTAACATCGTTGAAGTCACCCCAGAAAAATTTGCATTGGAATTGCCGAGTATTAACTCAACTTCATCCAGACTGGGGACGCTTGATGAACTGTGATCCATTTTATTACCACTCATTTTTTAATTATTTGATTTAAATCACAGAGGTGATCGCCGACCTAGAAAGAGTCACTGTGTCCTTATAGCAAACATGCTATTACCCATTCTCATAATACTGCCGAGTTGGGGGAAATGCATTTTAAGGTCACTTGGGTATACACTAGGGAAAATTTTATCAAGCGTACCTTGTTTACATGCCAGATGTTCAGCAAACAACTATAAATAACAGCACTATTATATTTGATGCACAAATATTCGCTGCCCCTGATGAAGCTATTTTCGATAGTCAATATTGGCAAACCCGTGATCAGATAAGCGGGACAGCCACGGGCCGCGGAACCACCTATTTTTTCTGGCACAACAAACAAGAATTAGTGTTACGCCATTATCGCCGTGGCGGCTTAATCGGTAAAGTCATCAGTGATCAGTACCTGTTTAAACGTTTGCAAGAGACGCGAGCATGGCGGGAATTTCACCTACTTGCGCATATGCAAAAACTGGCATTACCCGCACCCGCACCCGCAGCCGCCAAAGTCACTCGCCATGGCCCTATTTATCAGGCCGATATTATTATTAAACGCATAAGCGACAGCCAAGACGTATTCACCCTGCTTTGCCGCGGCGCATTGACCGAACAGGCGTGGCAAACAATAGGGGCGTGTATCCGCCACTTTCACAACCACGACATTTATCATCACGATTTAAATATTCATAACATCATGCTAGATAAGCAGAAGAAAGTATGGCTGATAGATTTCGACAAGTGCAGCGTGAAACCCCATGAAAGCTGGAAAGCTACCAACCTGGCAAGACTAAGGCGTTCACTTGACAAAGAATACAGCAAACAACCCCACTTCCATTTTAGTGAAGCCAACTGGCAAACCCTGCTTGCTGGTTACGCTGCCATATGACCCAAGCCATAGTGAAAACATTGCGTAAGCTAACTTATGCAATACAAGGTGCAGGGGAGTTGTTACAATTCGCACCTTGTCAAAACCAGCTGCGGATTTAAATATTACATGTTTCATTATTGCATACTCGGCTGCCTGTTATTGGCAGGTCAAGGATGGACAAAAGGGTTATCGCCTTACCTCCCCCTGAATATCTCCCCCGAAATAGAAGTACAAATAGAAAAAGTAATGGCCTTGACGCCAGGGGCGCCCCTGAGCAAACCATACAAAGCGGTGGATGTATTAGAGCGCAATAAGTTACTTGCCACACGTTTTCCTGACTTGCATCGAGCGGTAAATGCTTATCTGACTCGCTACAAAGACACGATTAATACCACACACCTAAGTGTATCCGGCTCAGTTAGTAATAAGCAAAGTGCTGCCTTACCTAATCAACGGGGTATCAAACGCGAAGCCAGTTACCAGGTTTCAAATGGTTTGATTGCTTACTTTTCTCCTTACGCTTATGTTGCAGCTGGGGTCGTCTTGGCTGATGGTGAAGGTGTGACTCATGTCAATACTCATGTGGCATTTGGCTACGAATACGCCCAGATTGAAGCGGGTTATCGCGAGCACTGGTTTTCCCCCATGCAGGATTCGGCCTTGCTGGTCAGCACGAACGCCGACCCCTCTTTGTCTGTTACCGTCAGTAATGCCACGCCCATCAGTGACTGGGCGTTTCGTTACGAACTATTTTATGCCAAGCTGGATAAGGTGACAGGTGTTAGCCAGCAAGGACAATTTTTTACCGGTAAACCTGGCCTGGCGGGATTCCACATAAGTATCTCACCTATTGATACCTGGTCAGTCGGTATCAGTCGCACCGTGCAATTTGCGGGTGCCATTAATAACATCAGTCTCACCGAGGCGTTATTGGACTTGGGCAACCCTGTCAGTGAAGATAAATCGCCGCTCCTTTCGCCACAAGCAAAAGCCAGTGACCAAAAAACTGCGATTTCCACTAAGCTAAATTTACCCTTTACCTTTCCCGTTTCTGTGTATGGTGAAGTGGCGTTTGAAGATTCCCCCCAATCCGCTGATGCACAAGATAAAGCGCTCGCTGTTGGGGTATATTTGCCTATGGTGACAGACACTTTAGCCCTACGATACGAATACACCAGCTGGAACGAATTATTTTACCAGTCACCATTTTATACCCAAGGGTATATTAACGATCAACAGGCCCTTGGCCACTGGGCCAGCGGCCTTTTCCCTTTGGCTGAGCAAAGTATTAAGACTATTCATGCGGTTAATATAAATTGGCAATTTGCTGCGGATCAGGTAATAGATGTTACAGTCAGAACTGCAGACAATGACATCACATCACCACAAATAACCCATTCTTATACAGAGTTTAATGTACGTTACAGCTTTGCTACCCGTTATGGGTTTTGGGGAGTTGACGTGAACGTCGGTGAAGATCGTCTTGGAACACAATTTAAACGCGTAAGTGCATTTTACCGCTGGTAAGCATTTAACAAAACCAGGTTGTGACAGCCCCGTCCCATTTAGTCGGGCAATACGCAATTCTGGCTCATAAAAACAAGGTATAAATTGATGCACAATAAAGCTGTCTATCCGGGAACGTTTGATCCGATCACCAATGGTCATGCGGATTTAATCGAGCGCGCCGCCAATATGTTTGCCCATGTAATAGTCGGGATCGCCTCCAATCCAAGTAAAAAACCACTGTTCACCCTTATTGAGAGGGTTGAATTAATCAAAAAAGTAACTGCTCACTTACCTAATGTCGAAGTGATTGGTTTTACCGGTTTGTTAGCGGATTTCGCTGAAGATCAAGGTGCCACAGTCTTGATACGTGGTCTAAGGGCAGTATCCGATTTCGAATATGAATTTCAACTAGCGAATATGAATCGGCGCCTGAACCCGAATCTTGAAAGTATTTTTTTGACCCCGGCGGAAGAAAACTCCTTTATCTCATCCACTCTGGTTAAAGAAGTTGCCCTTCATCGTGGCCAGGTAGACCAGTTTTGTCACCCAGCCGTGCAAGCCGCCCTGAAGAAAAAATTGCATCCTTGATAGTAAGATGGCCACAGTAGTGTTGAAATTTCCTGATATTTGCGCCACCTTTTTTGCACATTCGCGGTGATCGCAAGAGCCGAGCCTACTCAGGCCTCGTCTGTTTATTAATCACAATCAGCACCCCAAAAAAAATGAGCCTACAATTTCATGTAGGACTAAGATAAAGTTTAGCGCTTATTTAACAAAAGGAATGCTAGGTCATTCGAAGCTTTCCCTCATGTTTGGCGCCGGCGGATTTCGCAAGAAATTAGGCTGACTAAATAATTTTAACAGGTGGTAAAAAATTATCAGTAAAGTAATAACATTCGGTACATTTGACATGCTACACATCGGTCATATCAGATTACTGAAGCGCGCAAAGGCTTGGGGGACATACTTAATCGTTGGCGTATCATCTGATGAACTTAATTTACAGAAAAAATCAAGAGCACCGATTTATTCCCTGGATAATCGTTTGGAAATTCTGTCTTCATTGCGTTTTGTGGATGAAGTTTTTGTAGAGGAATCCCTTGAATTGAAACGAGAGTATATTGTTTCAAAAGGAGCTGAAATTTTAGCAATGGGAGATGACTGGCAAGGTAAGTTTGACTACTTAAATGATTGCTGTCAGGTAAGGTACTTACCTAGAACCCCATCTATTTCGACCACTGAGGTAATTGAAGTCATACGAGACAATAAATGAAACGATATTTATTTTATATCGTGCATAACTACGCATTTGAAATCCTTCGGCCATTACAAACCGAGATAAGACGACGTGGACACGAGGTAGCTTGGTTTATTGAGGGGAAAGAGATAAACCACAGCTATTTCGATGTTGACGAGCATGTTTTGCATAATATTCCCCAAGTGCTTGATTTTGCCCCCAGGGCGGTATTTGTCCCAGGTAATTTGGTGCCAAGTTTCATTCCAGGTTTAAAAGTACAAATATTCCATGGCTTCGAGTGGAAGAAAAAAGGCCATTTTAGAGACCGCGGGTGTTTTGATTTATATTGTACCCAAGGGCCATTTTTTACTTGTCGATTTAAGGAAATGAGCCTCAAGTTACAACACTTCAATGTAGTTGAAACAGGTTGGCCAAAGACTGATACTCTGTTTAAGGCACAACCCTATGAATGGGCACAAAAGCGTAAGACAACGACTGTCCTTTATGCACCTACGTTTTCACCTGCACTAACCTCTGCTATTGACCTATATGATGAAATCGCTCGCTTAGCTGCGACCAATAAGCAGTGGCAATGGTTAGTGAAATTTCATCCTAAGATGTCGCCAAATTTGGTTGAGCAGTATCGCTCCCTGACCTCCGAGAACTTACATATCATTGATACAGCAGCCCTCGCTCCGGTGTTGCAAGTAGCCGATGTGATTTTGTCTGATACATCTTCCATTATCACCGAGTTTGCATTGCTGAATAAGCCTATTGTGACTTACAAAAACAAAGCACCAGAAGAGCACCTTTTAAATTTTAGTTGTCCCAGTGATCTAGAAGCGACATTAAACCAAGCCATTAATGCCGACAAAGCCTTACTGAAAAAAATCACTGAAAGTGCCCAAAATATGCATCCCTATGCCGATGGTAAATCATCATCAAGAGTTTTAGATGCAGCTGAGGACATGATTTCACAACCGCGAAACGGGCTTAAGAAAAAACCACTTAATGCACTTCGTATGTTCAAGTTGCGCAAAAAACTTACCTACTGGAGAGGATGGATTTGAACTATTGTTAGCGCGAACATATTCACCAACCTGAATAAGTAAAGGATTTTGGGCACGGCAAGATCACGAACACTTTTTGAGCGGAAACTGGTTATTAAACAAGTCAAACTTGTACAAGGAGCTATCGTTTATATCCGCTCGTAAATATTGCAGTTCACTGTCTAATCTGAATATTCACAAAACAAAGAAGACACTTTTCTGACTAGAGACTTACGAGTAATATTTAATTTTGAGAATTAATGACAAGTCGCCAACATGAACTGTTGGCGCAGTCGAAAAATCACACAAGGTATTTTTAGCAGCCACATTGCTTAAAGAGGTAGCGACATATCAAATGAAACTTCATCCGAAGGTATTATTTAAGTCTGGCAGGTATCACAAAAAAAAGTATTGCGCTGGCCGATCATAATTGACTGAATGTCATTATCACAGACTTCACATGCCCGTCCTTTACGGCCATATACTCTTAGGTGCTGAGCAAAGTATCCCGGGCGACCATCGGCTTGAGTGAAGTCTTTTAGAGTGGTTCCGCCTTGCTCTATCGCTTTGGCCAAGACTTTTTTTATCTCATGGGATAATAACAGATAGTGCTTTTTACTGACACTTTTGGCTGCTTTACGGGGGTCGATCCCTGCGAAAAACAATGACTCATTTGCATAAATATTACCCACTCCCACCACTATTTTATTATCCATAATAAAACTTTTTACTGCGATGTTTTTACTGCGGGACAAATCATATAAACGCTGACCATCAAAATCCTCGGTTAATGGCTCAGGACCCAGTGCCGCAATCATTTTTAAAGCTGGTGCATCTATGTCTTGCCACAAACATGCACCAAAGCGCCGGGCATCATTGAATCGCAAACACACGCCATTGGTTAGAACGATATCCAGATGATCATGTTTCATCAAAGGCGTATCGGTGTCGACCACCCGCAGTTTACCAGACATACCTAAATGCAAGATAATGCTGCCTCTCTTGGTATCGATAAAGAGGTATTTAGCTCGGCGCCTCACATCAAAAATAGGCAAACCCTCGGCAAGATGAACCGCTTCTGGCACCGGCCATCGCAGCTTTGGTTGGCGCACGATCACCTGTTTGATAACCTGTCCGGTCATGTGCGGACTGATGCCCATACGACTGACTTCAACTTCAGGTAATTCAGGCATTTGTCTTCTCCACGTTTAATAACGCTGACCATGTCATATTTAACACTTTATAAATTTGTCCATTAATTTGCACCAGCACATCGCTACCATCTCGGGCAAACAGATACACTCGCCCCTGCTCTTCACCGGCTAGCCAGACGGTTACCACTTGGGCCTGCTTTAACCGATCTTGCCCTATGGCTTCAAGTTCTGCTTGGTGCCAGTTAGCGACCAACGCTGCCAGTAACTGGGCATCTGCCCCACCAGGCAATAGCCGCCACCCGCGTCCAACTCTCTCTATGGTACCTAAATTTAGCTCTATACTCATCACCACTGCGTTTGGCGGTAACAATTTAATAAGGGACGAAGGGGCTGAGTCGCCGCTCTTAAATAACCCCCCAGCGAGATTAAACAGGACAATAAGTAATAACATGGAAAAAATTAGCACGTTGTTCCACGCGCGTTGGGTCAATCTAATCATGCTTTAACTCAATGTGAGCAGACATCACTGGAGTATGCCACGAGCCTGGATGGCAGTGTAATCATTACCTGAAAGATAAATACCAGGCACACAAAAAACCCGACCAAGGTCGGGTTTTTTTCTGGAGACAAAACAAGTGTAAATTACTTGATTTTGGCTTCTTTAAACAAAACGTGCTGGCGAATTTTAGGATCAAACTTTTTGATCTCCATTTTGCCGGGCATATTACGTTTGTTTTTATCTGTGGTGTAGTAAAAACCTGTACCCGCAGTAGACACTAACTTGATTTTATCACGCATAGTCTGGGTTCCTTAAACTTTCACGCCATTGGCACGAATATCAGTTAAAACTGAATCGATACCTTTTTTATCAATAATACGCATACCTTTAGCAGATAAACGCAGCTTCACGAAACAAGATTCGCTTTCCACCCAAAAACGGTGGGTTTGTAGATTTGGCAAAAAACGACGACGGGTCGAATTTTTAGCGTGTGAACGGTTGTTACCAACCATTGGACGCTTGCCTGTCACTATACATACTTTGGACATCGTATTTGTCTCCAAACAATTCTAAAAATATTTAGCTCTGACAAGCCATCAAATTCGCATGCCAGCTTTAGCTATCAACAAGAGGGCGCATTTTATACAGCAAACCACCGATTAATTCAACGTTTAACTAACAAAAAAGCGTAGTCTTTTATTATGCCTTAGAGGGTTGAGATTCATTTAAGGGTATTTACCTACGCTCTACCCGATTGATTTTTAATCAGCAACGTGAAAAGGGTGAGTCACCCTTGGTGTGTAAATAATACACCAATAGGCTGGCGGCGGGTGTGTTTTGTTATTATCCCGCTTATCAATATTTTGCCAAACGGCTATCTCTTAGTTAACATCGTTAAAGCAAAAAAACATCCTTAATCGGGTGTAATGAAGGTTCCAAGCGCCTATAATTACCTACAGCAAACCCCGTTCTGCAAAAGATACCGCCACCCCATCACCTATGACTAAATGGTCTAGCACCTTAATATCCAGCAATGCCATGGCACTGACAATACGTTGGGTAATATGTTGATCAGCTTGACTCGGCTCGGCAATGCCCGACGGATGGTTATGGGCCAAGATAACCGCAGCAGCATTATCCGCCAGGGCTTGTTTAACGAGCACCCGGGGATAAACTGATGCGCCGTCTATCGTGCCATAAAACATCGGACGGTAGACTAATAATTGATGCTGACTGTCGAGCAACAACATCGCAAACACTTCATTGATTTCATCCCGTAATTTGGCGATGAGGTAATCTTTGGTTTGCTGGGCGGTATGAAAGACTGCTTCTTTGTGTAACTTCTCAGCGAAGTAGCGCTGGGTTAATTCAACTACCGCCTGGAGTTGCACAAATTTGGCCTGGCCCAGGCCCTTGGCTAAACAAAACGCTTGCTGATCCGCCGCAATCAGTCCTCGTAGTGAGCCAAACGTATTCAGTAGATGGCGCGCCAAGTCCACGGCGCTAACGCCTTTAACCCCGGTGCGTAAAAAAATGGCTAACAGCTCCGCGTCAGATAAAGCGCCTGGACCTTGCGCTAAAAGTTTTTCTCTGGGGCGTTCATGAAGGGGCCATTCGCTGATTTTCACGCATGCTTGTCCATAGGTATGTATCCTTTTTTCGTCTAAAATAAGACGATAAATGATAGTAAATAAAAAATTAAGCCTAGCAAAAGGACCTTGTTCCGGCCAATAATGGCAACAGAAATCTGGAGCTTAATTAAAATCACACTATGCAACTGACTAATAAAAATATTTTACTGGGTGTAACCGGTGGTATCGCAGCCTATAAAACCCCTGATCTGGTGCGCAAACTAACCGCTCTGGGGGCTAATGTGCGCGTAGTACTGACCCACTCAGCCAAAGAGTTTGTTAGTCCCTTGTCTCTGCAGGCAGTATCCGGCAATCCAGTGTCTGACAATTTACTCGATCGTAATGCTGAGGCGGCCATGGGCCATATTGAGCTCGCCAGATGGGCCGACAAAGTGTTGATTGCCCCGGCCAGTGCTAATTTTATGGCCAAATTAAGCCATGGCCTGGCCGATGACTTGTTATCTACCCTCTGTTTAGCCACCAGCGCCCCTGTATGCATCGCTCCGGCCATGAATCAACAAATGTGGCATGCTACAGCCACACAAGCTAATCTGCTCACCTTGCTTGAGCGAGGCGTGTTGGTGTTTGGCCCGGCACAAGGGGAACAAGCATGTGGTGACGTCGGCCCAGGGCGAATGCTTGAACCCCAGATACTGGCCGACATGCTCGCCCAGAGCCATCTGGAACCCCTGTTTGCAAATAAGCACATAGTGATTACCGCGGGCCCGACTCGTGAAGAGATCGATCCGGTGCGTTTTATCAGTAACCATAGCTCAGGCAAAATGGGTTACGCTCTGGCGAACGCCGCCCTAGCACTGGGTGCCAGGGTTACACTGGTGAGTGGCCCTGTGAACTTGGCTCCACCTGTTGGTGTTGACGTGCACCACGTGATCAGCGCCGAACAAATGCATTGTGCTGTGATGGGGGTGGTGCCTAATTGCGACATTTTTATCGGTTGTGCGGCAGTGGCAGATTACAAACCACAACAAAAAACACCGCAAAAAATCAAGAAAAATGAAGCGGAGTTAACGCTTACTTTTATCCGAAATCCTGATATTCTTAGCGACGTGGCTCATCTTTCTCACCCACCATTTACCGTAGGTTTTGCTGCCGAAACCCAAGATATTGAGCGTTACGCCCGGGACAAATTAACCCGTAAAAAACTTGATCTCATTGCTGCTAATGACGTGTCCAAAGCCGGACTTGGTTTTAACAGTGAACAAAATGCTTTAACTGTTTACTGGCCCGAAGGTAAAAAAAACCTGGGTGTGGCCGATAAGAGTCAACTTGCGATGCAACTTATGACACTCATTGCACAGCGTTACACAACAAAAAAACGTGTCGATTAACATTTGTGTGCCGATGCATTATTCGCACAACTTCTATTTACCACCCAGGTGTCGTTCTAGGATAAACAATGGCAATAACTAAAAAAATAAATCGCCGCGCCCAAATATTACAATCACTCGCCAGTATGTTGCAGTCCAACCCTGGCCAACGGATCACCACAGCTAAACTGGCCGCCCACGTTGGGGTGTCGGAGGCTGCGTTATATAGACATTTCCCCAGTAAGGCGCGAATGTTTGAAGGCCTAATTGAATTTATCGAAGAAACCCTATTCTCCCGTATCAATAAAATCATCAATGAAGAAAAAGACACGGCGACACGTTGCCAGCTAATACTGCATTTGATTTTAGGGTTTGCCGAAAAAAATCCGGGCATTACCCGTATTCTCAATGGCGATGCTCTGATGGGCGAACAAGACAGACTCAGAGATCGTATTGCCCAGTTATTTGAGCGTCTGGAGACCCAACTAAAACAAGTTTTGCGGGAGCGTAAATTGCGTGAAGGTAAAACCTTACCCGCCGATGAAGCGCACATTGCCAATTTACTGCTTTGTTATGCTGATGGCAGGATCAACCAGTTTATTCGCAGTAAATTTACACGCAGGCCCACCGAGGGCTTTAACGAGCAATGGCAGCTGATAAACAGCCAGTTTTTTCTTAACTAGGATTGTTTGGATGACCGTATTCGCACCAAATTAAGGCCTGTCTGGCATAATGAACAGACCTTAACCAGTATCCTTAATCATGGGGTTTTCCTGACCTACCTTCTCGGTTCGCTACCCAAAGTTGCGATTTTTTACTGCCGGATATTCAAAGGTACTGGCCCGTATTTAAGTAACTGGGTACGAACGCCATTATTTGGATAAGTTGCAGGTTATTTTTATTAGCTGTTTAGAAAAAACATCCCCTGGGCCGGCACAGTGCTAATGTCCGAATTGAGCCCACGGCTTTACAATTAACCCATTATGTTCAGTGCTTCGCCGTAAATATATTTTTCGGTAGGAGAACACACGGGTTGAGCCAGGCTACACAAGCATTAATGGTTCATAAATAATAACTAAGAACGCCTTACAGTACTTGGAGAAACCACAACAACTGGGTAAACTGCTTCATATTGTAAATGTAGTGAATAATTATTATGCTCGATAAAAAATCATTGTTCAGGATCCAGTTTGTATCCAACGGGGTGCGCTACGAGTTGTACGTTAGAGAACTCTGTCAGGGCAGTATGTTTGGCTTTGTTGAAATAGGCGATTTTGTATGGGACAGCCATACCAGTCTGGTACTGGATCCCAGTCACGAAAAACTTAAGACCGAGTTTGCCGATGTCACCACCACCTATATTCCCATGCACAATATATTGCGCATTGATGAAGTAAAAAAACAAGGCACAGCTAAAATCACTGAATTGCCTGATAAGGTCACCGCCTTTCCCAGTCCAATTTATACTCCTAAAAAGTAATTTCCCTGAGAAACGTATGATTACAATGATCTATGTGATGCCTGGGATTAACATTAGTTGAGGAAAAATCATGTGGAGACGACCGCTATTGCTGGGCACTTTACTTATGGCTGTATGTTTTCAAGCCTCAGCCACAGAGGGCAGTAAACTAAATGCCCTGCTTGAAAAAATTTGGCAGTATCAGCTGTCGGTTGATCCCATAAAAGCCACAAAATATGGCCAAAATCAATACAATGGCCAACTTAAAGATTTGTCTGTTACCGCACTTAAAGCAAAAAATCTCAGGAACCAGCAGTTTTTACAACAACTCAATCAGCTTGATGAAGCCAAGCTTAGTCATCAGCAGAAAACCAGTAAAATTATGCAGGCCCGTGAACTGCAAAACGCTATGGATTTATATCGTTTTAATGCTCATTATATGCCGATAACATCTGAATCCGGTTTTTATAGCGCATTGGCTTTTCTGCCCGCATCTGTACCGCTTAAAACGGTGCAAGATTATCAGGATTATTTAGCCCGTCTGTCACAATTTCCACGTTATTTTGCTGAGCAAATTGCATGGATGAAAAAAGGGTTGGAAACCGGTCGAGTACAACCTAAAGCTGTGCTGGTTGGCTTTGATGAGTCCGTCAAAAAATTTATCACTAAGACCCCTCAAGATAGTCAATTTTTTGAGCCCTTTAAACACCTAGCCACTTCAGGTTTTACCGCTCGGCAACAAGCCAGTTTGTTTACCCAAGGTGAAGCGGCAGTCAATCAAAGTGTACTGCCTGCTTATCAGGCCTTCTATGATTTTTTAGTAGCAGAATATATACCTAATTCCAAGCAAAACATCGCTGCCAGCACCTGGCAACAGGGTACTGAGTTTTATCAAAATCGCAGTGATTATTACACCAGCACCACCTTAGCAGTAGCCGATATTCATACCACGGGGTTAAACGAGGTAAAGCGTATTCGCAGTGAGATGCAAAACGTAGTCGATACCCTCAATTTTGACGGCAATATTAATCAGTTCATTGAGCACCTGCGCACTTCCTCCGAATTTTATGCCAAAAGTGCCGATGAGCTATTAATGCGTGCTTCGTATATTGCTAAACGCATCGATGCCACCCTGCCCCGGTTTTTTTACACCTTACCGCGTATTCCATACGGCATAGCACCCGTACCTGACAACATTGCGCCGAAATACACCATTGGTCGTTATATTGCCCCCACGCGAGATGATCAGCCAGGTTATTACTGGGTTAATACCTACGCGTTAGACAAACGCCCCTTGTATTCACTGCCTGCGCTAACCTTGCACGAATCCGTACCAGGTCACCATTTACAAATTTCACTGGCCAGTGAGATGCAAAATTTGCCTCCCGTGCGCCGTTACACTTATATATCAGCCTTTGGTGAAGGTTGGGGTTTGTACTCGGAATTTCTAGGCAAAGAAATGGGCATTTACACTACTCCCTATGAAGAATTTGGCCGGTTAAGCTATGAGATGTGGCGCGCCTGTCGCTTAGTTGTAGATACCGCCATGCACACCCAAGGTTGGACACGCCAGCAGGCCATTGACTACATGTTAGAAAACACCGCTTTATCTGCACATAATGTGACTACAGAAGTAGACCGTTATATCTCTTGGCCAGCCCAAGCTTTGTCATACAAAATCGGCGAGATGACCATTAAACGTCTGCGAATAAAAGCCGAACAAGCCTTGGGAGACAAGTTTGATTTACGGGCCTTTCATGACGCCGTGCTCGAATATGGTTCAGTGCCCTTATCGATACTAGAAGAAAATATCCAAATCTTTATAGATAAAAATAAAGGCCGTTAAGTGCTGTGTAATAAGCCAGAAATATTGCCAAGCACTACTTACAGGGTAGCAAAACTACCATTTTCCAAGCAAAAAAATTGACGACCAACATGGATGTCCGAAGTTAGGATAACGCAGGAACACCGAGCTGGCGTTCCGGTTACCGGATTAGAGTGATACCCTCTACCCTTTTGCCGCTCTTAACAATATCGCGAATTCCGCCCTATTAACCGGCATAATGGACAATCGATGCCCTTTTTTAACCAATCCCATTTCGGTGATCTCAGGCATGGTTTTGATATGCTTTAAACTTAATACACGGTTAAATTTTTCGATAAACTGCACATCAACCATAAACCAACGTATGTTTTGAGCTGTCGATTTAGGATCGTAATACCGGCTTTGCGGATCGAACTGAGTATGATCCGGATAGGCTTCTTTGACCACTTCGGCTAAGCCCGCAATACCCACCTCTTTGCAGCTTGAGTGATAGATAAACACCTTGTCGCCAAGCTTGACCTGATCCCGTAAAAAATTACGCGCCTGGTAGTTACGTATCCCATCCCAATTTTCCGTTTTGTTCGCTCTTGCACCTAAATCATCAATGCTGAAGGCATCAGGCTCGGTTTTGAATAGCCAATGGCTCATCGTTTACCCACTATATTTTCAGTTGATAACTATATTTTCAGTTAATAATTGTAGTTAATCGCTAAACTTTGCATTATCGCTAAGGGAAGCTACGAGCTTAGCCCATATAATTTAAAAGCTATTTTATGATTGCCAAAGAACAATCAAGTCAGGATAACATCAAGGTAACTCTGCTAAATAATACTTACACTGCGTGGTTATAAATAAGTTAACCGTGACAACTTGCAGTCGATCATGGCTTATGGCCGGACATTAAGTCATGCAAAACCAATCACCGTTTTTACCTGCTCCGGCACACTTATATTTTTATAAGTAAACGTTCCTCACAATTAAGTATCAGTATGTATTTCCGACACGGTGACAACAATTAGTGATAAAGATCGTAAGCCAAATAAAAGACAACACTATCGAAACATATACCAACATAATTCTAACTCAACACTTGAGCGTTATAATGATGTATTTTGTTATTAGAGCAATGGATATTTTAAGTGATATTGAAATCATTTAAACATGAAAAACCCGGTCACCGACGTGACCAGGTTTTTTAAAGCTCTACAAGCTTAATGCTCACTTAATCATCCAACTCGATTTTAAGTGCTTCATAAAGACCATCATTGTTGAGCCTTGTTTTAACTTCAACCTTCCCGGAACCTAAGACTGAGGAGAGGAATACCGCTTTCTCAACCTGGCGAGCGAAGAGTTCAAAATACGTGATGGCGATAAATTCAATACGAATGCCTTCAATATTGACACCGTTGAGCCTGTAACTAATTTTGTGTAACTGCTTATCGTAATTTACTCTGAACAGAGTTAAAGGATAGGCAGATGCAAATGAACAGAAGAGAACTTGAAGCTTTCGCCAAGGAAGCAGCCAAAGGCATTAAGACCCCACAAGATTTGAATGAGTTTAGTCAGATGCTCAAGAAGATCACTGTTGAAGCGGCATTAAACGCCAAAATGGATGAGCATTTAGGTTAGGGAAAACATAAAAAATCGCCTGTTAGTAACAACTGTAATGGCAAAACAAGCAAACATGTAAAGACCGAAGACGGTCAGTTCGAGCTTGATACGCCCCGTGACAGGGACGGCTCTTTTGAGCCCATACTGGTCAAAAAACACCAATCTCGTTTCACTTCAATGGACGATAAAATCCTGTGGCTGTATGCCAAAGGCATGAGCTCCCGTGAAATCGTCGAGGCTTTTGATCAATGGTACGGGGCAGAGATAACACCCACGTTGGTATCACGGGTGACGAACGCGGTTATTGAGCAAATGACTGAATGGCAAGCGCGGCCTCTGGATGCGGTTTACCCGATTGTTTATCTTGATTGTATCGTGATTAAAGTGCGCCAAGACAAGCAGGTCATCAACAAATCTATCTTTTTAGCCTTGGGTATCAACGCCGAAGGCCAAAAGGAGCTGATGGGTATGTGTATAGCCGAAAACGAAGGTGCTAAATCCTGGCTAAATGTGCTGACGGAGCTACAAAATCGTGGTGTACAAGATATCTTAATCGCTTGTGTAGATGGCCTCAAAGGCTTCCCTGATGCCATTAATGCCGTATTCCCACAAACCCACATTCAGCTGTGTATCGTGCACATGGTGCGTAATTCACTGAAGTTTGTACCCTGGAAAGATTACAAAGCCGTGACCAGCGATTTGAAAAAGGTGTATCAGTCAAAAACAGAAGATGAGGCGTTGTTAGAGCGACAACGGTTTGGTGAAACCTGGGATGATAAATATCCGCAAATCAGCAAGTCTTGGCATGCTCATTGGCATAACCTCAACACGATATTTAATTACCCTGATGATATACGCAAAGTGATTTACACCACCAATGCGATAGAGTCACTCAACAGTGTTATTCGAAAGGCGTTGAAAAAGCGTAAGGTGTTTCCAAGCGATGATTCAGCTAAAAAAATGGTGTATCTTGCCATAATGGATGCGTCTAAAAAATGGACTATGCCCATAAGAAAGTGGCGCCAGGCAATGATCCGCTTTATGATTGAATTCGAGTCTAGGCTCGACGGTCATATTTAACTAATGGCAGTTACACAGAATCTGTTACATTCTCACACCGGTTACTGTCAATCGTGCCATACCCCTCAAACTCTCGTTCGGATGAATTGTAACTATCGTCATCAGATGGACTATCACTGGACTCCAGTTCAACTTTTAAAACAATCAGCTGATCTGCACTATTACGCAGTGCTTTTATCTCGACCATAGAGTTGATCAGTTCACTGGCATCGGTAATAAACTGTGACTGACTGACCAGAGCGTAGGTTTCATATTGGGTCGAGGCATCAAACAACAGATTGTAACCATTAGTTAAATTGATACCACCAGTATCCAAGGTCTCTATAGTGCCTTTAATAACAAAGTCGTAAGCAGATAACGGGTTATCATCGTTATCATCAGAGCCGTTATCGCCAGATGATGATGAATCACCACTAATAACATGTTCCAACTCAACTTTAAGTGCCTGTAAATTACCATTAGCCAGTTGCGCGGCTCGAACACTGACATAGGATGAAGAGCTAGCCGCTGTGGTAAAGGCCGATAGGGTGACCAGTTGATCATTTAATTCAAAAATAGTGCTCGCTGTTAACGCAATAACATTGCCATACAGAGTCAATGAAGTTGGCGAAATATCAGTGGCAATACCTTCAAGCTTGAGTCCACTGTGATCTGTGTTACTTTGATTTTTATAATCATTTGTATCTTGATAGTTACTGTAGTTACCATCATTATCTACACGATAATCTCCCGCTTCATTGCGCAGATAACCGTCATCATCAGTGTAATAGGTCTCGCCATTGATTAATGAAACATTACCAACATAGTCATCAATATCATTATCAATACTGTCTCGCTCAAGGCGATAGGCTACCAATAGTGCCCCATCAAACTGCCCACTGACATCGATATAATCAGCGACATTGAGGTGGTCAATACTGAATTTTCGGTAGACGCCTGCTTCATCCTCAAGCTGAGTTGTCGACTGAATCTGCGCGGTAATACCGCCTACCTCAACACTACCCACCAACACATCGATAGCGGTGATATTGCCTTCAATTTCAAGATTGGATGATGGGCGAACATAAACCCGGCTGACTAACAACGTCTTACCGTCGTTCAACCTGACACCACGCACCGATAAGCGGACGCCCAGAGCAATATCATTTACATTCCCGCCTATATACAGCGTCTGGCTATCTGTCTGCACAGCATAACCATTGATCGCAAAGGTTGATGATTCACTGTATTCGCTGATCACTCCTTCCAAAGCAATTGTGGTGTCGGGCGAAAGTTCGTTGGCAATATCACCAGCAGATAACGCATAGTTACCCTGGCCAGTTTCAATTTGAATATTGTTGGCAATTAATACGCCGCTATCATTAAGGCTGCCTTTCACTTCGATCCACTACTTGATCAAGGGGGTAAAACGGCTATTGAAACCCGCATAATTGATTACTTGTGAGCCAATGTTCAGCGACGCTGCTCCTGCATCAAACGCACTAATCATTCCTTCTATTTTATACATGAAAGTGATGGTAGAAATATCTTTGTCAATTCGAGTTGCTAACAGACTGCCATCTGATTGATCAAAACCAGAAACTTTCAAAACATCACCCAAGGTAATATCGGATAACTCGGAAAGCGTAAAGTTATCACCAAAAACCGGATCGCTATTAATTTTCACCTTTCTACCCAATACAGTGATAGTGCTAGTTGAGGGTTCGATAGCACCAACTATACCAACGAGATCGACATCATAGATAACGGTGTGAGCAACACCGGTGACACCATCGTCATTAACCGTACCGCGAACCCAAACCACATCACCAACATCAAGATCTTGCTCTGCATTAGGTAGGTGATCTAGGTCGCCATTAACAAATTCTGCGTCTGCGGTATTATACTTTACGCCGTTAATATAAATCGAACCAAAGGCGCTTACCGAACTCTCTAAAACCGAAACCAATGCCAGGAAACGCATTCGTCTGTTGGCCGTTGCCCATTTTGTGGATGGCGCCAATCGTAGCGAAATTGCCCGTATGCTAAAGGTCACTCGGCGCAGCGTGAATACCTGGGTAGAAAACTATCTGTCCTTGGGAATTGAAGGTCTCAATACCAAGAAACAAAAGGGCCGCACATGCTATTTGTCTTCAACCCAACAAAGCGAATTA